>Ga0256407_10008008_pt1 | contig 15675 bp, 29 predicted proteins | sample RumenRJG_04DNA_FD_193489 | JGI IMG/M metagenome (GOLD analysis project Ga0256407, IMG submission 193489) | Bovine rumen microbial communities from Lethbridge, Alberta, Canada - RJG_04 | ecosystem: Host-associated > Mammals > Digestive system > Stomach > Rumen | place: Canada: Alberta...
GCTATTGCTAGCTCTTCATTATAGCTTTGAAATTCCATTATCACTATTTACTTTTGACAATGCAATAGCTATTCCGTAAAGTAAATAAAAATATAATTCATATAGGAAATCTATTATGGCAAACATTATAAAAACAAAAATCCTGTTAAGAAATGATGAGATTTCAAATTGGACTGGTGGTGTAGGAGCTAATACCACTCTAGCTAAAGGTGAAGCTGCAGTCGCTATTCTAAGCAATGGACAATATGAGCTTAGGATTGGTAACAACACCACATGGGACAATAGCTTGTCTTTAACTTTAAATCCCGCAAACATTTCAAGTCTAGATCAATTTGTCTTTGATAAAATTAAAGACAATTTATCAATATAGACTGAATTTTCTGCTATACATCTCACAATGACAGATCCAAATGGAGGTGTATCTACTCTAGCTACAACATAGCTTTCAGATCTAGACTTAAGCTGCTTAGCTGGATATTCAGATCTTATTACATCAATTGCTGATGCATATGTAACTAAAACCGAACATGAGTCTTTTGTAAATGATACTGGTCTTTCAGCCGCAAATGTCAATAATAGAGTTGTAACTGCAAAAGACATAAATGGTCTAAATGGAGCGATGCATTTCTTAGGCGTGATTGATGCATCTGATCCAACTGTCTCTGCTATGTCTATAGAAGACATAGTCATACAATAGATAACATCAATTTCAGCATTGTCTGACATCAATCCAGGTGATGTTGTTGTAGAGACGTCTGAAGGCAAAGAATACATCTTCACAGATAATGAGTTTGAATAGTTCGGCTATGAAAGCTTGTTGAATGACTTAGTGCAGACTGTCAGCACTTTAAATGAGAACATTAGCTCATTAAGCGGTGAAGTGTCCTCAATCAACAATTCAGTGACCTCAATTAGCACTGCAGTGTCAAATATAATATGCGCTGATATTCCATTTCTTAGTGATGAAATCACTGGATTAAGCGGTGAAGTGTCAAATATAATATGCGCTGATATTCCATTTCTTAGTAATGAAATCACTGGATTAAGCAATGACCTTTACAATAGCTTAAGCGGCCAAGTAGTAGACATAAGTGAAAATTATATTTCAAGTGTGGCAATCAATGGCCAGACATTTAATTTGGCAAATCATGAAGCCAGTTTGAGCATTGTGACAATCGACGGTGGAAGTGCAACAGAATAATGTTGTTGTTGATGAACTGACAAATATGGCCGGCTGGCAACAGCTGGCCATAAGTGAAAAATATGCCAGACAACGATTTATTTTTCTCAATAGATGATTTAGCAAATCTGTCTTCAAAGAATGAAGTAGTTGAAGACAAGCATATAGTCATTGTCAAAGATGGTGAATAGCTCAAGTTCAAGATTGGCAATGGAGCTGAAAAATTCAATGACTTGAAGTATGTCAGCTCCAACAATGCTGAACAGCTTGCAAAAGCATTAGCTAATGCAAAGCTGCATAATGGCATAAACAACAAATGTGAATAGACGTCATTTGCAGCTGGAGCATTCAATAATGCAAATGCTAGATTTTCAGCAGCATTTGGATTCAATTCAAGCTCTAAGCCAGAAGATGAATATTCTTTCATCTGGAATGGTGATGGAAGACGAAATCTTCTAGACAAATACTAGTCACATGGCACTGGCACATTCAACTTGAATCCTGTTGATGGTGTTGATGGAGTATACATTGGCGACAAGACTTTGAAAGAAGCTATAAAGGAGAACATTGAAGTCAGCTAGACATGCAAGAGCAAAAATAGCACATAGATAGCTGAAGTCAATGGCACTCCAATCTTTGCGCCTGAAAGCAATGTGAAAATGCCAACATTGAATGTCAAAGTCAATGGAAAGCAAGTCAAGAAGATAGACTTCTCAAAAGCTAAAAAGCCTGAGATTGACATACAAGTGCCTGTCAAGATGTCTGATCTTGAAAATGACATCAGCATGCAGCTAGCTGACATTGACGCCGACAGCATCAAAGTGAATGGCATCAGCCTTCATGACTATGTGCAAAGCATTGTGATAGACGTCATAAGCAAGAGATTCTATGAACTTCAACAGCACTATTCAAAATTCATAATGGAGAGCTTTGCAAAGTTCTTGATTGAGGAAAATAAATATTATACTAACTGAAGTAAATATTATCATTGACAATGACATTGAAGACATAGATAAAGTTACGGTCTGATGTGCTAGGCAACTGGGAGGCTAACTACTCAAAGCATCTTGCTTTGGGCGAGATTGGCATAGCATATCAATGCGTAAACACATCTGACAATCCAGAAGAGCCACATTTTGAAAAGAAGAACTTCTAGATCAGAATTGGCAAAGAGCTTTCTGGAACTCATTGGAATGATTCTGCTAGAATACAAGCCGAAGACTTCACAGATGAATTCTATGCTCAATTGACAAGCTAGCTGTCTACAACATTTGTGCTCAAGACTGAGCAGAATGACTTGTACAACTAGATAACCTCTGAATTCTGGCCAGCTATATCAGGCTTAAGCAGCGCTGTAAGTGCAATAAGCAATGATGTATCTATCTTGAAAGCAGAGTCAATAAAGCCGGAAGTGTCATCTGAGATCTTGTATTTCAACAAGATAATAGACAATGAGACATTAGAAATAAGCTAAATAAAGTAATTAAAATAAATAGGAATAACAAAAATGGCCGATATAACTAACAAACTACCTTTAGAGAAAACTGGAGAAAACTATCTCTCAGCTCTATCTGTCAACAATACAAAATATTTGTTAAAAGACTATAATGCACGTAATGCTATAAGCGCAATCATACCTGAAGTCTCTTCTTTGCAAGAGATTGTCAAGGGTGGAGTGCATTATGAAGGTCTTGCACATTCAACAGCTGGAAGTGGTGTTCCTGCTGGCTTCGCTAACTATCCAGAAGAAGTGTCTGGCAGTGGCTCATTCATTATTGATGGCAAAGGAACTTATGCTTGGGGTAAAACTCCGGGGACTGATGAAGTTTCATCAGAGACTGGCGACATCATCTTAGTCTCTGGTGCATCTGGCAAAGGCAATGTTGAATACATCTATGATGGCACCAAGTGGAACAAGTTTGGCTCAATAAATGGTCTTGGAGAGCTTGCATTCAAGAGCTCCGCATCTGGAACTTATCAATATATTGATGTTCCAAATACTACAAATGATAAATCACTTACTATCTAGTTCTCAAATGCTTCAATCAATCTTTCAAACAACATCTCTGGTGGCCATTTCAGTGGAACTGAGGTGACTCCTACTGGTGGTTTTACAGCAACTAATTAGTTAAGCATAACACCAGGATTTAGTGGAACATCAGCAGAAATATCAACATATCTTTCAACTGGACTATCAAAAGCAGATATTGCTAGTTGGTTGTCAACTGATGCTATTGCAGCACCCGCAGCTTTAAGCACATATGTTCTTAAAGGTGGAAATGTCGATGTCGCTGGAATTGAAATTTAGTCATTTAATGCTGTGACATCAATTTCATCTGGTACTATCACAGTACTAACAGGTGGACTTGCAGGCCAAGCAACAACATTCTCAGGCACATATACTCCAGCTGGAGAGATAGTTCTTTCAACATTGAATGTGTCAGCTAATGTGGAATCTGGCAAGCCTTAGATGTCATTTGGCACTAGATCATCAGTTTTGTCGACAGCAACTGTAACTAATGAAGTATTGTCATTTACTACCGGAAATGTTGTCACTGCAGCAAGTGGCACACTTTCAACAAATGTAGTGTCTTCAGTTGCAGCAGTATTGTCTGGAACTCCTAAGTTTAATGGAAGTTCAGCGACTATTAACACAAGTGGTACACCAAATGTAACAGTTAATAGTGGCACAATGACATATTTGTCTGCATCAGCAGATAAAGAGTATACATTGTCTGCATCTGGATATGTACCTTTGACAAATTATGTGACTGGAGTGACAGCTCTATATAATGGAAGTCATACTGGAGCTTCAATCGGAGGTAAAACTGGTAGTATTTCAACTATGCTCAAGAGTAATTCATATACGCCTACAGGAAATATAGATACAATTACTTATACTCCAACAGGCAATATATCAATAAATCCAATTACACCATCTGGTTCAATTTCTGGTTATGTAAAGATCTCTGGAACTGCTACTGGTACACAAGACATTACTCATAATCATGGCATTGCTACATGTGGTACATCTGACACTGTCACTGTCAGCTAATAGACTAGTTGACAACAAAAAATAGACTGGAGAAATCCAGTCTATTTTTTTATGCATATGTATTCTTCAATCAAATATCACTAAAACATCTATTCCATTCAACTTTGCACCAGTCTGCTTCATTGAATACTGTTGGCTTTGTGCCACCATTATAGAAATGCCATATAGTAGCATTCATGCATTCTTCTGTCAAGCATCTATCAGTGTTAGGGCCATAATTGAACTTTTTTGGCAGTTCAACAATCTAGCCTTTATAATATCTATTGATGACTGTCTAGTCTGGAAGCATGAACTTTATGGCATTCTTTGACATGAATCGATGAAGCTTCTTCCAATTGCTGTCATTGTTCATCTTAGACAAGTCCATCAGCATGACTCCTGAATTAAAGCCATATTCAAATACTGAGCCCATAGCCATTCCTAATGTCTTGCCTTTCAAGTCAAAATGCCATAGCTCTGACAAGCTTTTGCGGACAAGCGTGTCAGAATCTAGATAAATGCATTTGTCGATCCCTTTCACATAGAATGGAATCCAAAGCCTAGCAAACACTATGCCGCTCCATGTTCTAACACCAGAATTTGGATCATTGCTTGTAAACTGCTGCATGAACTCCATATCACTGTCATTAAGCTGCATCATCTTGATCTATACATCTTCAGTGGTTGAAAGAGTCAAAAGCGTCTTTATAGCATCTTCTGGCAGATATTTTACCAATATGAAGATGTTTATCTTGTCTTTTTCATCTCGGCTTTTTATTATAGACTTGACAGATGTGACAAGCTAGTTGACAAACATAGCTGCTCCACCGCCCTATATGTTGACTGTATACACTACATTTATGACATCATCTACATTATCCATATTTTCATATATTATAGTTTTAAGTGAAGTTCAACATCATTTTCTATAATGACATAATAAATCTGGCTTTGATTGACTTCTTCTAGAAGCATGGAGAATTGTTCATCAAAGACTCAGATGATTTTGTCTTAGCAGCCGGCAAGTTTGATTCATTGAAGAAATCATTCAGCAATTGCATAGATGAGAATGTCAATAGACTTCATGAAAAATATGATGGATATATTGTCATATTGAATTCTTGCTAGCCAATAGACAACATTCTCTTGAACTTAGATGGCATAGCAGCTTTTCCTAAAAAGCTATAGAAGCTCATAACAGGAAAGCCAACGCTTAAATGGCTTCTTCTAGAGTCTGACATCAAGATAGACATTGCATTCTTCAATGAGACAGCAAATGACATTTTTCTGAAGAAAAGCTAGACTTCAGATGAAAAGATGATATTTCTGCAACATAGAAATCTAGATGAATACCAGCTTTTCAAAATAGTCAAATGGATGTTTGGAAACTGCAACTGCACTAATATTTCAAAAGAAGAGCGGCTTGAAGAGAACATGCATATAATCTCAATAAACAAGCTTATAGCTAGATATTCACGGTGCAAGCGAGCATTGAACAAAAGCAAAGAGCTGAAGCTATATGCAAATGAGATAAAAACTTATCTAGAAAGTAAATTAAGCATATAGGTTTGAAATGGGAAAGAACACTCGTAGACAAATTGCTTTTTTTGACACTGTGCATAGCCAGACAGTGAACTGCGACTCAAATGAAGAATGTGATTTCATGGCTTGGTGCATTGAAGCTGTAGACTGCCATATAATTGAAGACTTTAAATACTAGCCATGTGTGATCTAGCTTTGCTAGAACACTAAATACATTGACTTCAAAGGCAAAGAGAAGACATTGTTTAGAGAGCATGTCTATACGCCTGATTTTGAACTTTTCTTCAAAAAGAATGATATTCTTTTAAATATATTCAAAATTGACAAAAAATTTTTAGAAAATGAAATAATTTCAATTTTAATTGATGTAAAAGGCACTTTTCAAAGATCAGATGGTGGTCGTGTCTTTTCTATAAACTAGAAATGGGTCTATTAGACTACTGGACAATATGTATACAAGCTAGTGCCTAGAGATTTCTTTAAAGTATGTGGATGTCCACTTAGCTGCTTTATGACAAAAAAGACTAAATAGGCTAGAAAGATCTTTATAGGATATAAGACAATAAAATAGATATTCAACATTGATTGACAAATATAGTTGGTAGATGAATATAATGAAAAAAGAAATGCGCTTTTGGCGCATTTCTTTTTATTATATATAATTATGTAATTATTTATGTTTTGTATTTTATTTATATATTAAAGTTTGACAACTACATTGTTCAATTGATCAATTTCTTTTGTCGTCATAAACTCATTTGGCTCATTCTTCTTCCAGACTTTGGAAAGCTCTGTGTAGAATTTCACCTTTTCATCTAATGTCAAATCATTGAATGATTTATCGAATTTGCATTTGACAAGAGTATTTTTGAATGTCTTAGTATATGAATTCTTTAAATTCATCTTCTTTTCATCATCTAGCTTGTCAGAATCATCTGTATCTTCATCATCTTCTGAATCTTCATCGTCCTCAGAGTCATCATCCTCAGTGTCTTCAGAATCATCATCTGTATCTTCTGAATCATCTTCAGTATCTTCAGAATCATCATCTGTAGAATCATCGTCCGTATCTTCTGTATCTTCTGAATCATCTTCAGTATCTTCAGAATCATCATCAGTGTCAGTGTCATCGGTGTCTTCAGAATCATCATCAGTATCAGTATCTTCAGTGTCTTCTGAATCATCATCTGAATCATCACTTATCTCATCAGCAGGTGGCTCATAGTCTGCTCCTTCATCTGATGTGTCATCATCACTGGTATCATCAGATCCAGTATCATCCGTAGATGCATCATCTGCTGTATCATCTCCGCCATCATCAGTTGAAGTATCATCTGCTGAAGCATCATCAGAATCATCATCATTCTCTAGAACATTCTAATAGCCAGAGAAAGACACTCCATCATTTGTAGAATTGCAGTTTTCAATTGCAAGAATGCTTATATTTGAATATCCAATTCCTGACAACTTGGTCTTGACATCTTCTTTAGCTTCAGCTGAAGATCCAGCATTTGAATAAGCTTCTCCAGTCTTTATGCTGCCATCTTTTGATGTTGCTGAATATATGACTGTCCAGCAAGATCCAGGCTTAGTTGAATCAGCCTGAGCAGCTGTACTAGAAGTGTCTGTTTGATCATCAGTGTCTTCTTGGTCATCTGTGTCTTTAGTGTAAGTTAGATCATCAACCAAAAAGCCTCTATCACAGCCAAGCTTATATAGCATGTCTATCTAGTTTATCTCTTTCTCATCAAGCTAGTCCATGTCAAGCTCATATAAAAACTTATGGGCTGCAATCATCTGAGGAGAATTTAAAATCTTCTATGCTTTATTATAAGAATCTGCATTGCAAAGTCTGCCATTCTCATATGGCAGAACAGACTCATTGAGGTTGATCTTCCGCATAGCTGCTTGCAAAGCATCAAATTCTGTAAATATATCCATATTCAATCCTTAAGATATTTATATTTTTATTTACTTTTTTCATAGCAATTATACATCTTCTATTCTATACTAGTCAAATACTACAGTAAAGCTATGTGTCACTTCATCTGAAGAATTCATGTTAAGCTAAAGCTCATTGAAGATCTTTATCCATGTATTTTCAAAGACAAACTATATTATCTTCTTCTTATAAGGCCCAAGCAGATATACTCGCAATGGCAGATACTATGTAGGCAGAATTCCTTCCATGTTCTCAGTAGTGATTGGATTCAAAGTGCCATTTATCCCTGAAATCAATGCATAGAGAGCTTTATAGTTTTTCCAGTTCTAGTCTATTATATATTCAAGTGTCAGCTCTTTTGTGCCTGATATCAGAACTTTTGCTGGTATCTCTTTTTCATAGCCTCTAAATGACACTGTAGTAGAAGACTGCATAAGCTATGGCAAGCTAAAGCTTTTCAAATGCAAGTTTATGTCATTGTACTTCTTGCCTAGAATGTCTTCTAGCTAATAAGTAGCATACCATTTGTTCTATGTAGCATAGTTGACATCCATGCCAAAAATCTATGGATCAGACACAATGTCTGTGTCTTCTACAGCATTTTGTTGATTTTCATCAGCCATTATTCTTTTGCTCCTTAGCCTAAGCCAAAGGATGGAGTCTCAGGTGGATTGCTAGTGTCTTCTTCTTCACTTGCTCCTTCTTCTCCTCCAGCTCCTTCTTCTCCACCACCAGCATTATCGCCAGCATTGCCTTCTCCATCTTCAGTCTTATTTTCCGCTGAAATTGGATTATATTGCTTATTTACATTGTCTACATCAGATTTTAAGCGAATAGGAGACTTATAGTCTACTGGTGGATTGTCCTTGTTGACAAGTTCAGCGAAGTATTCAGCTACAGCAGTCTATTGCTTGTCTTTTATCAAAGAGATGAAGTTCTCTTCAATCTGCTCTTTAGACCAGCCAAGAACCTTTGACTAAGCATATGTCTTGCTCATTTCATCATTTTCTACATATAGCTTGTACAAAGCAAATTTAGTCTCAAGCTGTTTCTGCTTTTCATATTGGTCATAGAGAATAGGCGGAGTAAATGAGACATTCAGCTCATGCTCTTTCAGCTCATATGACTCTTTGTCCCAAAGACCTCTTAGCTTTAAATGAGTTATGAAGCCTCTCTTGAAGCCTCTAGCAAATCTAGACTGGTATTTGATGATTTGACGGCTGAAAGAATGCTCTTCATATGATATGCTGTCATTCTTCTCATATGTGTTCTCAGGCGTCTTGTATCTTGAAAATGGCACATTGAACACTTTAAGCACTTTTCTCAAAAAGTATTCAATGTCAGCTATCTCATCATAAGATGCAGTAGAGCTTACAGTCTCAACTGACGTGCCATCAGAATTTGAAGACTTTCCAAAGACATATGACTCAAGCTTAGATATAGGCGAATAGACGCCCATTATGTCATTGCCATCTGGATTTGCAACCTTCTTTGACTTCAAAGAGTTTGCAAAACGTCTTACAAACTCATCAGCTCTGTTCGCATCTAGATCTCCAGTAGACACATTGAACAAAAGCCGTTCAGGAGCTCTAGTGACACGAAGAATGACAGCCGCATCTTCAATCAATGCAAGCTAGTAGTATGCTTGCTTTGCTTTCTCCAATATTGGATATGTAATCAGCTAGTCATATGAATATTCTCCAGAGTCAATATAAGTTATCTAGTTGTAGAGCAATGGAATGCTAGTCTCTTTGGAGAAGTTGAAGTTGTATGACATTGGAGTTATAGCATTGAATATTGAAGCTGCTCCATACATAGAGTTCGTATATGAGTTCTTTATCTCATTTGAGAATGACTCAATGTTGAACACAATGCCAACTGGAGAGTTAGTCTGGATGTCTATCAATGTCTCATAATATTCAGTTGGAAGAAATCTGACGCCTATTATGCCTTTGTCTGGATATTTAGGGTTTATTATGTTCTCCCATGCTAGCTCTCCTTCAATCAAAAACCGCTTGACTAGATTGAAGCCATTTTCATCAAGCTTGAAGAAGCCAATGTATTTTGAAAATTCATTCTAGATGATGTCTTTCTGAAAGCTGTTCAAGCGGTCTGGCAAAGACAATTTTATTATCTTGTTGTCATCATCTTCATGCAAGAAGTCATTAGCTATCTCATCAAAGCACCAATTACATAGATCATGCTTTGACATCCGTCTATACTATGTAATGCGCTCAGTCTTGTTTGTTATGACTGGCATTGACAAGATGTTCTCATCAAAGAATGTCTAGTATGTAGGTATAGCTGCCACTCTCTAGTTGAACCTCTTGACTGCTTGCTAGATCAAAGAGCTAGAGTTGACTATGTCTTTTATGTCAGTGTTTATCTATGCAAAAATTGGATAGTTCTAGTTGTTTGGCAATGGCTCAAACTTTGTATTATTTGGTTTTTGCTGCATATTTGTTAAAATCTCTATATATAATTACATTAAACCATAGTTTTTTCTAAGCTGGCAGCTATGGCCTTAGTCACTTTGTTGAATGTCTCATCTTCATCTAGACGGCTGTCTCCGACATCATTCAAGCAGATTGTCTTTATGTCATTCAAGCTATTGAAGTCTGTAAATCCATTCATGACATCTTGAAGAGTCAAATATTTGAACTTTATATCATCTACTTCATGGCATGCACCTTTTAGATACATATAGTCCTAGAACAAATACTAGTTGTAGTTGAATGGCATTCTGATTTTAGATATGCTTTTGAAGATTTCAGATTTTGCCTTGTCATATAGCTCATTGCAATATGACTTCAAGAATGAGCTAGGATTATGCTTTGGAAGAGTGTAATAGTCAGTCTAGCCATTGCATGCAATCTTATATGCTAGATTCCATGAATTTTTGACAAACATCCTGAACATATTCTGTGCATCATATAATTTTTTCTTGAAGCTGATCACTGGCTTGCCATCAAAGAAAAAGTCTTCTACTGAGCATTTGCTTATTGGAAACATGTCATCATTGAAATATATATAATGCTCAGACAATCCAGGCATTCTATGCAAGAACATTTCAATAGTGTTTGACTAGAATGTTGGCAAGAACTGCTCAGGTATGACTTCAGCATGAAGGACTTTTTTGACGCCATATTTGTCAACATATGCAGGAAACTATGAAGGCAAGCAGCAAAGCAGAAAAATGTTCTTGACAAATGGCATATGATGCCGTATAAGCTATAGCTATGTCTCAAGTAGATTATATGATCTATACCGCTTTGAGCTTATTGTAGTGAACTTCTAGTTCTGTAAAGTCTCTTCAAACTGTTTTCTCCAGCACTAGTCATTCTAGTCTACATATGCTATAACTACGTCTATATCATCCATCATACATATATTTCTACAATTTTATGTCAATTGCCAGATGACAAGTCTGTTTCATCAGAAGTATTCAAGTTATTCAAGTCATATTCTCTCTACAGACGCTCTTGCTCAGCTGCCATGTTAGCATTATATGCTGATATCTCAGCATCAGTATACTTCATTATGACTATTCTTCTGCCATTGTCTATGATGTCTAATATTTTTTCCATTGTTAAATCACCTCTACATTATTGCTTCAATTAGCTTCCAGATCCACCAGAGCCACCACTGCCACCACTGCCATAATCGACTATTATCACACCATCTGTGCAATTTATCACAATAGTCTTCATTGGCAACCTAAGAAATCCTGCTCCTAGAATATTATCCATCATATCTTGCACTGTATTGAATCTAAATGTCAATTCAGCAAGTGAACTAATTGACTCTAAGATGACTGGAAATGCTGTTGATATTGCAAAATTGAATATGATATGCTTTAATCTTTCATAATATACGTCTTGAAATATTTGACCTATATAATAATAATCATTAAACTGGTATGACAACTATAATTCAGTTATTTTATATGCATTAGGCGCTACTATCAAATTTATGAAATCATAAGCAGTATGTGATATTAATATCTAGCCATTAGATGTTCTAGCAAAATTTGTTTCTGGATCAAAAATTTTTCCTCCAGTACCGCCTCCTGAAGAGCTATCACCATATCCAAATATGACTACGCCATCACTGCAATATACAGTCTAAGTATATGTCTTGCCATTGACTTTGAGGCCGAAACCTTGTCTAATGCCTTCATCTATTACCTGCTAAGTCGTATTTTGCTTGAAGTACAATGTATTTATCAAGCATTCATTGAAATTTGAGCCAATGAACTGATTTTCAACAGTGAAATCATATGGTTCATTGAACACTAATGTGTCAATTCCAATTACGCAATTATAATCACTTAGATGAAGATGAAAACCACATTTCTTGAATGTCACAGAAAGTACAGGAACTGAATAATATGCCTATATGTCATCTAGGCTAAATTCTTGTCCCTATATCTAAGACTACTAAGCGCTTACGGATGAAATTTCGCCATTTTTAAATTCAACTTCATAGAATTCAACTTGTCCAGTAGGCGACAATTGGCCATTAGACTTGCCATATTTATCTACAATAACGCAATTGCTCAAGCCTAATGTCATAGTCTTGCTCAATATTTCATTGAGCTCAGCATTGTTGAAATACAATGTGCTAGGTGAATCAGCTAGAGAATTTGCTCCAAAAGAGCTTATTGGCTGCCAAAAAGTTATTGATGCAGTCTTCTTCATGCCACTGAATGCACTAGCTACGTTTATAGTCTAGTTATAGTTGCGCAGCTCTAGAGAATTCAGGCCAGTGCCATAGCTTCTATTGAATGTAGTAGTGACGCCTTCTCCTATTATAGCCTATGTTATTGTGCTGCCTAGACTTGAGAAATTATATGCATTGCAGCTAAGCATGCTTACACTGCCATTGCTTACTACCTTGACATAGTTGTCGCTAGCTGGATTGCTCTATGCAAATGCTAGCTCAGATCTATTAAGTTTGCCTATCTATGTCTAATTCATCTTATGTTGTCCTTATGCTTATTCAGCTGCTATGCACTTGCTTATAAGATTCTCATACATCTAGTCTGTCAAGCCAAATGCTAGCTTTGCATTCTTTATATATGGCGCAAACAATGGATCTCCTTCATCTATCACAAGACAAGTCTCAAATGCATCATAAGCGTTTATCTTAGCGCCACCACCTAAGTCAATGTCTACAGACTTAAGCCAATTGATGAAGTCATTGAGAATGCCATATTTAGCCAGCACAATCTTCAAATATATTTTAGAGATCTTGCGTGATGCATTAGTCCTAGAATATGAATATGTCAACTTCATCGTCTTGGCGATATGGTCAAGCTTCCAGTCTATGACTGAAGCTGCATATCCAGGCTTGTCTTCAGGCTAGTTGAGTATCTTATACCATCCATTGTTCTAGTAGACTCTAGCAATTGGGTTTAATATGCTTGCTCCAGTATTCTTGTCAGTTATGGCGTCTGGCGCATATTCAAATTTGTTCTTGTAGATTCTTCCAAAGTTTGTATTCATAGTTTTTAATTACATTAGTTGTTATGATAGTCTAGTCACGGTGACTGCAATGTTGTCTTTGAACATTTCATATATATGAATGTAGTTATAGTATGTATTGCTGGTCAATGAAACATAAGGCATTGTAGTGTTATGCACTGACAAAGTACTTCCATCTGTTGGCACTAGAGTCAAAGTAGGAGTTCCTGAGTCTTTGAATAGAAGATAGAAGTCTCTTGACTTTCCAGTATAAGATGGCATGTATATTGACAAGCTAGCCATACTGCCGGTGCCTTTGACATTATGTATGCAATGGTTAGTGGCATAGAAATACCGATATGATGATGAAGACTTGATTGAAGGATAGACGTCTATCATCTCATACTATGGCACATTCTTGTTGAAATAGCTTAAATTGACTAAATCGCTTAGATCTTCTGGCTCAGCAGCATTGACTGCCCGCTTGCCATAGAAGTTGACTGTGTCAGATGAGATCTTGTATATTGCATTATATGCAAGCTCACCATCAAAAGCTTTCTTCTCAAACTCCTCCTATGATGAAAGCTCTATTATAGACAAGTCATCTTGCACAGTGCTTAAGACGCCATTGTCATCATAATACTATATTGTGACAGCAGAGTCGCCGCCAAATGGATTCTAGTCTACAGCATAGAACTAAGTAGACAAAAGCTCTCCAGCATTTGAAAGATCTCTATATTCTTCTATTGTGACAAAATTGACTATAGCGCTTCCCATTGATGATGTAGAGTTAGCGCTTATCACTACATTCCCTGGTCTATGGTCTATGACATTTGAAAGATATGTTATGCTAGTCCTAGCAGATATATCTTTGATGTTGTAAGTCGTATTGTTGACTTGTATTCCTGTAATTTCGTTAGCCATGATGTTACTTTATAATTTCTTCATTTACATTTGCAGACTATCTTGTAGAAATCAAGTCTATAACGATATAATCTACAGATTTAATCGGCTTTACTGCTATTCTGCATCTAAGCTCATTGTTGTCAATGACTTCAGGCGTATTCAGCTCTTCATCGCATTTTATTGCATATTCTTTGATCCCATATCCAGTCAAAGCATCTTCAAAGAATGGCCGTATGCTGTCAATGAAATTCTGCCTTAGAAATGCTGTATTGCCTTCATACAAGAACTATTTAGCCACTCGCTTGACTTGCTTCTCCAAATGCAGCATGAGACGTCTTACTGAGACACGGTCTAGAGAAGTCCTCTATGTCTAGAAAGTCTTATGGCCTTCTATAGTTATGCCATACATAGGACGGCTTATAGCATAGTTCCAATTGTTGTTCTATATCTTGTCTGCATCATCGTCAAATGGTATGAATGCAATGTCATATGCATCTCTGATTGTAGCTCTTGTGCTTCCAGCTGGAGCGCTCCATGGCCTGAAGTATGTGTCGCAATAGACATAGACTCCAGCAGCTTTGATTGAAGGTGGAATCCAGATGTATGAGCTAGAGTTGCTGTAGTCAGTCTAGTAGAACCAGTTGCAATAGCCAGCAGAATAAGAAGAGTTCAAGACATTTGACATGTACATGAACCTGTTCATCACAGTGTTCTTCAATGTGTTGATGGAGTTAGTCCGTCTAATGAACTTCTCATCTCCATCTAAGCAGACGTCTTTCAAGCCATCTGCCAAGAAGATGCAGTCTTTGCGGTCATATTTTGCAAAGCTGTCAAATTTCTTCAAGACTACTTCCCAGCCCTTTGTGTTTCCTACTCCATTGATGAAGCTCTTCAGGTCAGAAGTCTTAGTGTACTTGTCTGCGTCAATCATTTGATTTTGATCTAGCATGTTTGAAGCATAATATGCAATGTTGGACATGCCAGCGTCTACTATGATGTCAAACTAGTACTAGTTCACATTAGATGCATTCTCCAACAGCTTTGACAAAGGCTTCAATATAGATATCTCATATGATATCCGCTTTTTGCATTGAATGTCATAGAATCCAAGAGATGTCGCTTGCTGCAAGCTCATTGCATATGTTGAAGCATTCTTGATGACGTCCTAGCTTGCATTTGAAAACAGCTTTATGTACTGAGAATTCTAGTTGACGATGTCATCTATGAAAGCATTTCTTCCTGTAAGCTTGTCAACAGCATTCTTCTACAAAGACCCGACAAAGCTTTCTAGAAGTCTGAAATTGAGATTGCCATTGTTGTTGATGTCTTCAAATGCCTAGAATACTACAACTCCAATCTCCTTTAGATGAGCATTCTCCAAGATGTTTGCTTTCTCATATCTGATCAAAGGAAATGTAGAAGCTGCATATTTAGACAAGCTCTCATAACCATATGCTTCTTCATCTGACAAAAGCCCCAATGACTATAAAGGTATCACAAAGTCATCAACAATGGTAGACATGCTTGAATTGTCCACATTCTCATTGTCTATAGTGTTGAAAGATGACACACTGTTGAATACAGACAAAGACCTCAAGTCTATCTA
>Ga0256407_10008009_pt1 | contig 15673 bp, 9 predicted proteins | sample RumenRJG_04DNA_FD_193489 | JGI IMG/M metagenome (GOLD analysis project Ga0256407, IMG submission 193489) | Bovine rumen microbial communities from Lethbridge, Alberta, Canada - RJG_04 | ecosystem: Host-associated > Mammals > Digestive system > Stomach > Rumen | place: Canada: Alberta | collected...
GTTTTTTTTTCTTTTGTCCCTGCCCCTTTTTTTTTTTTTTTTTTTTTTTTTTTTTTGTTTTTTGTTTTTTTTTTTTTTTTTTTTTTTTTTGGTTTTAATTGTTTTAATGAAGGGTAAAATTGGGTTTTATTCTTTAAGAAATAGGAAAAATAATTTTGATAATTTATTTATTAGGAATAAGAATGTTTTATCTTTATTAGAATTAAATTCTAAAAATGGGAAAGAAGTTTTGGATAATTTAATTAAAAGAAATAAAAAATATAAGGATATTTATAATTTATTAACGTTAAAATCAAATAATGAATATAAAGAAAATAAATTAAAAGGAAAAAGAATTTTATCTGAACCTAAAAAAAATAAAATTAATTTTAACAATAGTAATTCAAATTTAATTAATAATAAAGATAATTCAAAAACTCAAGAACATATGGAACAAATTAAAAATCTTTATAATGAAATTCAATTACTTCAAAATATTAATAATAAAAAAAATAAATATAATTTTGTGAATTTAAAAAGTAATAATAATAGAAATAATAGTTCATCAAAAAAAAATATTTTTGATTCTTTAAATATAAAAACAAGTTTTGAAAACATAGATAAACCATTAAAAACAAATAAAAGTAACATTAATTTGATTAGTAAAAATAATACTTTAATTCAATTAAAAAAAATAAATTTTAGTCAAAAAAATTTATTAAATTCATCTTTACCAAAAAAAACAAGAAAATTTGATGAAAAAGATATTAAAAGATGGATAAATAATGAAAAATATGGATTAAATAATAATGATAAATTTTATGAATTAAATACATCAAATTTAAAATCATTTACTCGAAATGTAGGAGCAATAAATTTAAAAAGAAATTTCAGTACAAAAAATTATAATATAGAACAAAATTTAAATGATAATACAAAAGAAAATCAAAATTCAAAATCTAAAAAATAAATTAAATTTTTTTTTCAATAATTTATTATAATATTATTAAAGAATTAAAAATTAATAATCAAAAATAATTTATTTTCATATAAAAAAATAATGACTGATTCTCTGATAAGAAGGTAACATACATAAATATAAATTTTCATATTAAAAATTAAAATAGATACATAATTGAATTAAAAAACAAAATAGATTTAAAAATGATACCAAATAAAACAGAAGAACAAATCTTATATCAATTTTTCAAATTTTATGATATGGATGGTTCACATACTTGTAATCTTCAAAATTTCATAAAAGCAAATGATAAACTTGGAGTATCCTTATCAAAAATTACTGATATAGAAAGAGTTTTCAATTATTTTGATAGAGATAGAAAAGGAATAATAAATTATAAACAATTTGCTCATGAAATTTTTAATTTAAAATATCAAGATCAAAATCCAAATAATATTCCATTTTCTTCAAATGATTTTCCTACTTTATTAAATGAATATTTAATTAAAAATGGTGGTAATTTAGCTATGATTAATTTAATTAAAAATTTACAAATTGTTGATTGTAATAATTCTAATAGATTAAGTATTGATGATTTTCTTAGAGTATTAAATGAATCAAATTTACGTTTAAGTTCAAATGAAATACAATCAATTTTTCAAGATTATGAATTATATTCTAATGGTCTTGTTTATTATAATAAAATATTGGACAGTATATTTGAAAAATATTTTGATAGAAAAAGAGAAATTTTTGCAGAAAATTTATATTATAATTTAACTAATAATGGTCAAAATAAAATATCTTTAAATGATATTAGAAATTTATATTATAATACTCCTAATAATGATCAGAGAAAACATTTATTTTTAAAATTTATTGAACAATATAAATATGTTACTAAACCCTCAATTGATAAACCAATATCTCTTTCTGATATGAAAAAATTTATTAAATATATTGGTTATGGAATTGAATCTGAAGATCAATTAAGAGAATTATTATATGAATTAGATAATGCAAATTTTAATGATATTAGAAATCATAATTATAATGATTATGATAATAATAAATTAAAATCTAGTAATAGACAAATACCTAATAAATATTATAATTATGATAATGAAGATAATTCAAATAAAATTAAATTTGAAAATATTATTAATAAATTAAGAAGAAATTTAATTAAATATGGAAGGAAATCTTTATTTAATTTTATTAAACAATTTAAACATTATGATAATAATTCAAGAACAATATCAAAATATGATTTTATGAAAGTTTTACAAGATTTTAATATAAATATATCTAATTCAGATATTAATCAATTATTTAATGAATATGTAACATATCAAGGAATGAATTATTATGATTTTTTAAATGATTTATCTAATTTTTCAATGAATAAAATTAGAGAAAATGCAATTAAGGAAGCATTACAATTTATTTATAATAAAAGTAATGAACAATATAAACCAATTGATTTAACTTTTTTAAAAGAATTATATTCACCTGATAATAATTATTTCATAAGAAATGAAAATGAAAATAGAATTGATTTTATAGATTGTTTAGAATTATTTCATTATGCATATAAAGGGATGAAAAATGAAAATTTATATGAAAATGAATTTGTTGAATTTTATCATTTTATATCTTTTTTAATTGAAAATGATAATAATTTTATTTCATTATTAAAAAATGAATGGAAAGATAATAATGATAATCAAAATAAATTAAATGAAAATAAAAATTTTAATTTTACATTTGGAAGACCAAATAATGAAAATATAGAATATTCAAATCAAAATAATTCAAATATTAATTATAATGAAAATCAAAATCCATCAAATTTAAAAAGTAAAAATCGTCATTTTAATAATTATAATAATAATATAGATAATCAAAGTAATTATAGTTTAAATCAACCAAAAACAAATTATCAAAGACCAGGAAGTAGAAATGGATATAATTATAATAATTATAATAATAATAATTTAAATCCATTAGAAAAATTAACTCAAAAATTAAAAGGAAGAGGAATAAGAGGACTTTTATATTTACATAGACAATTTATTATATCATGTAAAAATACAAAGAAAATTTCTTTAAATGATTTTATATTTGTTTTACAATCACAACAAATTTCATTTAATGAAAATGAATATAAAGATCTTTTTAATAAATTTAGTAAAGATGGTTTGTTTTTAGATTTCCCATCTTTTATAAGAGAATTTAAAAAAGAATTAAATGATAATAAATTAAATTGTGTTGAAGATGCTTATTCTATTTTAGATAGAAATAAAAATGAAAAAATTCCAATTGAATATATTAAAAAATGTTATGATGCTAAAAATCATCCTGATGTTATTTCTGGGAAAAAAAGTGAAGAAGAAAAATTACTTGAATTTATTGATTGTTTTGAAATTAATTTTGATTTATTAAATCAAGATTTTAATAATAATTATGTTGATTTTGAAATTTTTGCAAATTTTTATGAATATGTTGCTTTTGTTTATGATAATGATAGAAATTTTGCAAATGTTTTAAAATCAACTTTTCATTAATATTTAATATAATTTTATTCTTTTTTTTTATTTAATTTTTAAAGAAATAAAATTAGAAAAAACAAGAAATAAAAATAAATAAAAAAATAAATAAATATTTTATTTTACAAAAAATAATAATTCAAAAAAAAAATATTTTAAATAAACTTAAAAAAATGTTAAGAATTTGTATTAGTAACATACTTAGCATAATTAGGAGAACACATAATAGGAGAATAACCTTTACTACTTTGATTATAACCTAATTGACAAGGAAGACAATTTCTTATCCAAGTATGATGTTCATCATCATAATAATTTAGCATATAATTTCCTTCTGGACCAACAAAACCATTTTGATTTAATTTTCTTAATTTTTCAATAATTCTTTTTGAATAATCTTCATCATCACTTAAATTTTCTTTTGAATCAAAACTTACTCCTGACATTAAACTATCTTTTCTTTTTCTTTTTAAACTTCTATTTATATGACCAATTATTTCATGTTTTAAAGGTGAAAAAAATTTTGCTAAATTATTTGCATTTTGTCTTATATCATCAATATTAATTTTATTTCTATCTAATTTTTCATTTATACTATTTATAAATTTAATAAATTCATTTATTATTTTTTCACCTTCTTTATTTAAATTTCTTAAATTTTCATTTTCTTGCATTAATAAATTTTTAAATTCATTTGCTATTCCTTCAACACCTTCTAATGCATCAATATCACCAAATAATTTTTTATATCTATCTAATTCATTTGTTAATTGTTTATTTTCATTATATAAAATTAATATTTGCTGTTCTAAAGGAAGATGTTGTATTTTTCCTATTTTAATTGTATGAATTGATTTAAATTGTTTTAATTTTTTCTTTTTTTCTAATTCTTTATTTTCATCATTTTCATTTAAATTATCATTATTATTATTATTATTATTTATATCATTAATATTTTCTTTATTATTATCTAAATTATTTTGTTTTTGTGATTTTAAAATTAAAGGTTTATTCATTATTGAATCAATATCATAATCAATATTATTATTTAAATTTGATTCTTGACTATCTTCAGTTTCATCTTCAAATAAATTTTTTTCTTTAATTCCTTTTCTAGCATTATATTCTTTTTCTTTTTGAACATAATGATTATCTGGTCTTGTAAATGGATTTGATACTTTCATTTCTGAAAATCCATCTTCATCTGGATTTGATAATAATTTTCTATTTTCATCTGTATCTAATACACTTCTTCTTTTTAATCCTTTTATACTTGTTGTTGTTAAAAGAGGATTTGTTGTTGTTAAATTTGTAAATGTTAAATTTGTTAAATTGTCTCCTGTTATATTATTTTCTGGTATATTCTTATTTAAAGGATTTTCTTCATTTGATTTGTTGCTATTTATGAAACTTTTTCTTTGTTCTATATTATTTTTTGGTAATGATAAATTTGGGATTTGGATTTTTTCTAAATTTTTATTTGTTGGTTGATTTAATTGATTGGGAATTTGATTTAAATTTATTCTATTTTTTGAATCTTGGGATTGATTTAATTTATTTTGGGAATTATTTATATCATTAGATTGGTTTAAATTGTTAATATTTTTATTTAGTTCATTTATATTATTTTGAATATTGCTTGATTGATTTAAATTATTTGGGATATTATTTAAATTATTATTATCAAACTGATTTAAATTATTTTGATTTTGATTTCTTATCAAATTTTTATAATTATTATTATCATTCATATTATTTAAATTTTCAGAATTAAATATTTCAAGATTTTGATTATTATTATCTTTAAACTGATTATTCATATTTATTTGATTAGGATTTAAATTATTATTAATATTTGAAACTTGATTATCACCATTATTATAATTTGCATTTGTATCATTTTTATTTGTACTTTCAAATTGACTTTGGGATATATTGTTTTTATTATTTATATTATATGAATTATTATTATCAAATAATTTATCAAGTTGTTTTTGATGCTCCATATTATTATTATTAAAAGGTTGATTAGTTAAATTTGAATTATCTGTTGGTTGATTTTGACTATAATTATTATTATTATTAAAAAAAGGTTCATTCATATTATTATTCATTAAAAATGGATTTAATTGATTTTGATTTAAGTTTAAATTATTATTTAATTGTTTATTATTATTGTTTTGATTTACAATATTATCTTGTTGATAAGAAGGATAATATCCTTGACTTGAATTAATAGTATTGATATTATTATTTGGAATATTATTATCATTAAATCTATTATTTTTAATAATATTATCATTATTTAAAGAATTATTTGTATAATTCATTTTATTATATTCAGCTTCTAATTGTTGAGATTGGGTATATTTTGGATTATAATTCATTGAATTATTATTTGAATTTTGATAATCTAAATTATTATTAGGAATATTATTTTGAATATTTAGATTATTATATAATTTATTTTGATCAAAATTATAATTGGGATTATTTGAATCATTATTTATAATATTCTTTGATTGTTTAAATTCATTAAATTCATTTTTTCCTGGAATATTATTTTGAGAAAGGAAATTATTATTATTTGATTTAAAGTCTAAATTTTCATTATTTATATTTATATTATTATTAATATTATCTGTATTATAATAATTATCTTGATTTGGATCAGTTACATTTAATTCTCCATAAAATTCTTTATAATATCTATTATAATTTTCATCATAATTTGTTTCAGTTTTATCATACCCAAATAAATTTTTATTCAAATCAATATTATATATACTATTAAATTTTCCTTGATTAAAATTTTTTAAATGAGGACTATAAATATTATCTTCTTTTTTCACAAAATGATAATCATTTTCTAATTGTTTATCATTATTAAATGATGGGATTAAATCTTGATTTTTTTCCTTAATAAATTCTTTTATTTTTTTTGAATATCCTTGATAATCAAAAAAATTTTCCATTTCATAAGTAATATGATTTGTAGGTTTTTTGTAATTATTTAAATTTATATCTGACATATTATTTTTATATTTATTAATAATCTATTAATAAAAAATTTTATATAATTAAATATTCAAATAATTTTCAATTATTTTTATAAATTTAAATCATAAAGTAAAATTATTATATAATAAAATCTCAATGATAATATTTAAATAAATCTTTATATTTTATTTTGAATAATTTAAATTAATTGCAATAAAATAAAATTAAAAAAATTAATTATCTGTATATGATGAAGTTAATATTTGACTTTCTTCACTTTCTTCTTTATTTCCTTCTTCACTTTCATCAACTTCATTTCTTTCATTAATAATTTCATGAATATATGAAAGAACATTTTCTGTAAAAAGTTTAATATCATTTGAATCAATTAATATTCTAAAAAAATTTATCATTTTTTCATCTTCTTGATTTATTAATTCATTATATATATTTGTTTGTTTTGTTGTAAAATCAGGAAATAAAATTGTTAAAACATAATTTTGATAATATTCTTTTATACATGATTTAGAATTTTGAGTTATCATTTTAGTATTTTTAATTTTAAAAACATGATTAAATAAATCTAATTTTTGTTGATTATTTAATCTTGACATATCAAATTTAAATAAATAAATACAATCAATTTTAAAACTATCTTCATTTGAAAAACATTTTAAAATTTTTTTTTCTATTTTAATAATTTTATTAATATTAGGATCATTATTATTTGATTCATTATTATTGGGAATACTAAATCTTCCTCTAAATTTTTGTAAAATATTTTTTAAATTTTTTAATAAGTTATTTTTATCATTATCATTTTTATAATTTTCCATAATTTGAATAATTTGTTGATTATCACATATAAGTAATCTTCTTAATAATGAAATATCATTTTTTGATTTAATTTCATCTTCTATTGAATCTAATATAGTATTATATAACATATTCATATTATCATCATTCTTTTTTTTTCTAGTTGATTGTATTATTCCATCTAAAACTGGTTTTATTTGTTTTGATAATTTATTTAGATTTCTTCCATGTAAATTATATAGTTTAAATAAAGTTAAAATTTCTTGATTTTCTTCTATTATAAATTGTTTAAGTTGATTAAACATTTTTTCATCTATATATTTTTCATTTAATAATTTTGATGCAATATTAATATTATTATTAAATATTTCCTCATTATTATTTAGATTCTTCATTTCATTATTATTATCATTAATTAATTTCACTCTACCATTTGATTTATTATCTAAATTAATTTCTTTTTTTATATCATTTTCATTTAATATATTTTCATTAATATTCTTTTTGACAAATTTTGAACTATTTACATTATAAATATTATTATTTAGGACAATAAAAAAAATAGAATTTGAATTTGAATTTAAATAAGGACTTTTTATTGCTGAAGAAATTGTGTAATAATTACCAAAATTATCTCTTAATCCTTTTATTGAAGAAATATTAACATTTATAATTGAAGAGATAAGATCTTTTAATTCATTTTCATCACCACTTAAATCTATTTTAAAAATTTCATTATTAATTGGAGAAATTAATTTGACAATTCGATTATCAAAATTTTTATTATTCATTATGATTAATTTAATTATTTTATTATTAAATTCAAAATTAAATTTAATTAATTTAATATGTCTGAAATTCAATTAAGTACATCTCAATCAAATGATTCTGAAAATCAATTTAATATGGGGATTAAAATGGTTATAAATGCATTTGAGAATAATTGTCATTTTTTATCATCAGAAATTACAAGATTAAATAATGAATTGGAAGAAAAAAATAAAAAAATATCTGAATTAGAAGAATTATGTTCTACTTTATTAAATCAAAAAAATTCTTTTGAAAAAAAAATAACTAATTTAAAAAATAAAAATGAAAAAATTTTGAGTCAATTAGATAAAGTTAATAAAGAAAATTATGAATTAAAAAAAATAAAACAAACAATCATAAATACAATTGAAAGTAATAAAATAAAAACAATTGATAATAGAAATAATCATTCACTTTTAAACGGTGGAAACACAATTGATAACATTAATTATTTATCCAATGAAAATTTGAATAATAAATCAACATTAAATATATATAAAAATATAAAAACTTCAAAATGTGCTTTTGGAAATTTATTAAATTTAAAAAAGAAAAATGAAAAACAAAATTATTTAACTGAAAAAAATAAGAGTTATTCAGTTGAAAGAATTCAAAGTAGAACAAGAACAAATTCAATTAGTGAAATAGATTCAATTTCAAAAATATTGATAAAACAAGATAATGAAAAAAATAATAATATTAATACTAATAATAATATCATTAATAATACAAATAATAATAATCAAATCAAAAATACTTTTTTTCAAAAATGTAGAAGTAAAATGAATCCAAGTCATTATACTGATTTAATGAATATTGTTCATTTATTTAATTCAAAAGAAATAACAAAAAAAGAAATGTATGATAATATAATAGAAACATTAAAAAATGGAAAATATGAAAATTTAATTGATGACTTTAATAATCTTTTTACTTAAAAAAAAATTTAAAAAAACTTTTTTAAATTAATTTAAATATACATAAAAAACTTTTAATTAAAAATTATTTATTAGCAATTAAATGTATCCAAAAATTCAATTCAACAGACCAAGAATTCATACTTTCATTTATTTTATTTTCTAAAAATTTTTTAGCTTCTTCATCACTTGCATTTAAACAAAGTGTCATTTCTAAATATCTAATACTTTTTTCATCTAATTCAGGAATTTCAGTAACTAATAAAATTCTTAATAAAGTAACTAAAACAGCTACATTTTGTCTTAAAATATTATAAGCTAACCAAAATTTTTTTTTAAATTCAATATATTTTTCTCCTTTTTCTCCTCCTAAAACATTTTGAAATTGTTTAGTAAAAACAAAAGGTGCTCTTTCTCTTTTAATTCCCATTTTAGTTTTAAAATGACCTAAAAAATGACCAAAGTCAATATGAAATAATTCACCATTTTTTTTAACCATAATATTATCTGAATGTCTATCTCCAATTCCTAAAACAAAAGTAGCACAACAATAAGCAACTGATGATAATAAGAAATTTTCTGAATATTCATTTTCTTCTTTACCTGTTTTCTGCAACCAATTTTTTAAAGTATTTTTTCTAAAACTTTGAAAAGCTCCTCCTTCTTCTTTATGTATTTCTGCTAAAGTTTTTGAATTTTTTACTATTTCTAACATACCAGAATAATAATTTGTACTTAAAACATTATATAAACTCATTTTTAAAAATAAATCATTATTAAACCATAATGTTTGCATTATTTTAAATAATTGTAATGTTACTATATCCATTCTTAAGTCATCACCTTCTTTAAATAATATTATTATATTTTCACCATTTTCATCTGCATTTTCAAAATATAGTAATAATGGTTTTTTTTTTGATTTCATTGCTTTTGATTTTTCTACTACTATTCCTTTTACTCTAAATTTAAAATTTAATGGAAGTGATACTTCCATTTTATTATCATATAATTTTCTATTTAAGTTATTTAATGCTTCTTTAAATGGTTTATCACCTAATCTTTCTTTTGGTATTTTTGCTATTTTATTTAATTCTGTTACTAATGCTGATTCATCCATGAAAATTTGTAGTAAATTATTACTTATTTTACTTAAAAAAACTTCTAAATATAAACCAAATCTTTGTTGTACTCTTTTATTATACATTTCACTTCTTAAAGACCAAAATAAATGATGACCAATTGTTAAAGGAAATTTAACTGATAATTCTAATAAATATCTTGCTAAATCATTATCATGATACATTTCAAATTTTAAGCCTTGAACTAATTGAATTAAAAAATTTTGTAATTCATGAACTGAACTTTCTTTTAAGCAACTTACAGCAAATTTCCTTATAGATTCATGTAAATATTTCCCAGTTAATAATTCTAATGATTGTACTGGAGTTAATTTTTTAGCATTTTTTAATATTCTTTCAAGTTCAAATAAATGATTTGGATTTTTATAATCAATACATAAAAGTAATTTTGGTAAAATTGAAGGTTCTTGACTTAATTTATATCTATTAGTCCATAATACTTCTCTATCATAATTATTTAAAGGATCAAATGGTGTTTTTGATGTTATATCATTTATTTTTATTTTATCTGTTTCACTTATTATTAATTGATCAATATTGATTTCTGGATCTGAAATTGATATTGATTCATTAAATATTCTTGTTTCAAAAGAATCTATTTCAAATGATATTGTTGATGATTTTAATAATTTTTTTTTTTTTTTTCTATCTTTTTCACTTTTATTTTCTGGTTCATCATAATAATATTCATTATTATCTATATAACAAAAATATGAATCATCTGAAAATTTTGATGTTAATAAATTAAGTTTATGTGTTCCTGTTTTTAAATTTTTATTATGATCAAATAATTTAAAGTTAACCCAACCAATATTATCATTACTTAATAAACGTTTTTTATCATCATATATATTTAATTTTACTTTAATTAATAAAGAACAAAATGTTGGTAAAGTATTATAATTTGTATCAAAATATATTCTTTTATTAAAACATGGATGACAATCAAAATAATCTTTTTCACTTTTTCTTTTATTAATCCATTTAATTTGAATTGGTGGATTTGAAAATTCTTGTGAACCACAAAAAAGTTGGAATTTAAATACAAGAATACTCATTAATTTTTTTTGTTCAGGAAATGAATTATAAATTTGATTAATATATGCATTTCTAAACATAATAGAAAAAGGACGATTAATTTCTCTTATATTAATAAATTTTTTTTTCTCTTTAAGCATTTGTGAAATATTAGGTAATTCTTTTGACATTTCTAAAAAAATATTTTGTTGGTCTTTTTTAAATTTATCTTTTTTTCTTGGAATATATGAAGTATTAAAAAAAGAAGGAGCCATACTATTTCTTACACTAATTCTGGAATTACTATCATAATTATAAAATGAAGAATTTCGCATTGAATTTGAAGAATCATTTGAATCATTATCATTATCATTTTCATCATAATTTTTATCTAATATATTATTATTTATTTGATTTTGTATAGATTCAATTATTTTATTATTAAAACTTGTTGATATTTCATCAATTAAATTATCAAGAATATCATTTTTAATATTATTATTATTATTATTATTATTTAAATTTGAAGTTATATTTAATAAATTTTGAGCTGAATTTTTATTTCCTTCTGAATTTGATGAAGTAAAAAAATTTTTTATAGTATTTTTTTGTATTTCATTATTATTTTCATCATTTTTAATATTATTTTCTTTAATTGGATTATCTATTATCATATATTCTGGTTCAACATTTTGAAAAACACAGTCATGTATATATGCATATTTAATTAATTTTTCATTTATATCTATTACATAATCATTAAGTGATTTTACTTTTAAAACTTTATCATTTGGATCAAATGCAAAACTTTTATTTAATAATTGTAATTTTTCATTCATTCTTTCTAAAATATCTTTTGCAGTCATATCAGGATTTAATATTAATTTAATAGTAATTGACTTATTATAATTATCATCATCATCTTCTATTACTTTTGGTGTAAGATAAGTAATATTTATAAACATTTTTGCAAAGTGTTTATAACTTAAAGTAACATTTTTATATCTATCTTCAAAAATAACTTTAGTTCCATTATTATATATATATTTTATATTTGATTCAGTTGTAAATGTTTTTTCTTCTAAACTACTTAAAAAATTTAAAGTTTCATCATCATAAATAAACCAATCTAAATTATTATCTCCTGATATTAATTCATTTATATTATAACTTGACATTTCACAAATTCCTTTTTTTGAATCTTGATAATAATTTTCTAATTCTGGATGAGAATTTAATTGATTTATAATATTTATTCTTGGCAAATATTTATTATAAATTAAATATTTTTCAAAATTATTATTAATAATTTGATTTTGTATTTCATTTAAATAGTTAAATTTATTCAATTTACCAAAATTTCTATTTTCTTGAAAATTAAAAAAAGGATATTTTGGATTTTTTAATAAATTTTTTTCATGTATTGTTTTTAAACTAAAATTAAAATCTACTTTTGTTTCAATATTTTTTTTTAATTTTCTATAAAGATTTAAATGTAGATCAAATAAAGGAATATGTAAAATTGAATTAATTCTCCAATTTCTTTTATTATATAATTTTTTAAATTCTCTATGTTGAAGAACATTCTTTATTAACTAATTTAACAATATTTAATAATTTTTATATTCTTACATCTTTAATCGTCCAATTATCTTCATATTTAATATAAATATAATTATTGTTTGTTAATTCAATACAACATATTTGTTCTTCAATTATTTTATTATTAATTTCATTATCAATTTTTTTATTTTCAATTAAATTAGAATTGCGTTCAATAAATATTGATTGTTCAAATGATTCATCATTTTCTATCATAATATTATAATATATTTAATTTTTTAATTTTTTTAAATAAATTATATCTATTAATTTGTTATTTTTTTCCTAAATATGCTGGAAAATGACTTAAAATTATCTTTAGTATCTGACTTAGAGGAACAAATTATTCTTTCATCTATTGAAAATAAAACATTTGAATGTGAATTTTTTAATAATTATTCGAAAAAATTATTTGATGTAAATTTTACTATTAATTATCAAAATAATAATATATTAATTGAATTAAAAGATAAAAATGAATCATTGAAAATTAATTTAAATGAGTTAATATCATTTAAAAATGAAAATGAATTAGATAATGAAAAAATATTAAAAATTAAATCACAAATTACAGAAAATAATTTAAATAATAAACAACTATTTAAAATAACATTTATTCCAAAATGTAAAAAAACAAAAGGTAATTTATTATCATGTATTTTTTGTTGTAATTGTTTTTGTAAAAAAGAATATAATGAAAGAGAAATATTTGTAATGTATTTTTTAATAAAAAGCAATATAATAAACGAAATATCAACATCATTAAATTACAATCCAAAATTAAATGAATTACAACCAAAAAATAGAAAAAGAAAACTATTAGCATTTATAAATCCAATAAGTGGAAAAGGATATGCAATTTCAATATGGAATAAAGCAAAAAAAATATTATTAGAAGCAAATTTATTAATAACAGAAAAATTTACACAAAAAGAAAAAGACGCATATGAAACAGTATTAAATTTAGGAATAAATGAATATGATGGAATAATAAATTGTTCAGGTGATGGAATTTTACATGAGATAATAAATGGAATAATGCATAAAAAAGATAGAGATATATTTTTAAATAGAATAATAGTATCAGCAATTCCAGGAGGAAGTGCAAATGGTTTTTCAAAAGCAATTTCTGATTATTGTAATGAAGATAATAAGGTTGAAACACATTGTTATTTTATTATTAAAGGTATTAGTAAAAAAATTGATTTAAATGAATATGAATTAAAAAATTATAATAATAAAATTTACTCTTTTTTAACTTTAACTTGGGGTTTTATTGCTGATTGTGATTTAGAAAGTGAAAATATGAGATTTTTAGGAATGTTTAGAACTACTTTAATGGGTGTTATTAGATTTTTTTGTTTTAGAAAATATTTTGGTTCTTTTTATTATTTACCTAAAGAAAGTAATGTTGATATTAATAATATTCCTTCTATTAATGAAAATTTTAATGAAGATGATTATGATTTAATTAAAGAAAATGATCAATATAATTTTTTTATTGCTAATAATACTAAATTTGTAAGTGAAAATCAAATGCCAAATCCAATTTCTGTATTTGATGATGGATTAGTTGATATTATTTATTTAAAAGGAAGTGATAGTGGAAAATGGATTTTATTTAATGAATTATTTTATTATTTGGATGATGGGAATAAAATTATTAAAGATGATAATAGTTTTATTGAAGGAATTCATTATATTCAAACTAAATTTTTTAGATTAATTCCTAAAAGTGTTTTAAGTGACCCTGATGATGTAAATAATAATATTAATTTTAATCCATATTATTCTATTGATGGTGAAAGATATAATATTTGTCCTTTACAATGTAAAGTTTTAGAAAAAGTACTTTCAGTATATTCAGGAAAAGAATAATATAATACAATAATAGTTTTTTTCCTAAAGTTTTATATATTTAAATATTTTGAATTAAATTAATATTTTTTGAATAGTAAATTGATTATTTTTAAAAATATTTATTAATAGATTAAAACATTTATTATATTAAAAATAACAAAAAAAACGGCAGTTAGTTAATTAGTTAAATTCCACAAGTTGGCTCATATTTAATAATTAAATTAAAAAAAAAGAAATACAAGCATCATAGTTTATTCATCTTTTTTATTATTAAATTTTCCAAATTTGAAATATTATGAATGATTTTATTAATTTTATTCTTAGCTTAGAATAATAAAAATATTTTTTCTAAAGTATCAATCTTTTTATCTAATTTATGAAGTTGATATATTAATTTATCTCTTAATTTTTTTAATTCTATATATTCATTAATTATATGTTTACTAACATTATTTTCTTTCTTACACAATACATATTTTTCAAATATATTTTCTCTAAAATATCCTCTATAACACATATAATAAAGATAAAGAAAACACTATCAACTTACTATTAATATATTCTATTTTTTATTAATTGATCATCAATTATATATCCTTCTTTTTCTCCTAAATATTTAAATTTTTGAATAATATATCTTTTAAAATGAACACTTGATATTATTTAATATTTCTTTTATTTCTTTATCATGCATAGTTAATTATTCAATTTTTCTTTAAATTTTTAAATAATACATATTAAAACAATATTTAAATCTTGTAATCCTAATGCTATATTTAATATAATATTATTAGTTTTTATTAGTAATTTTAATAATTTTAATATTAATTATCATTATTTTATCTTTTCTATCTATCCATGATTTTTATTCTAAAAATGCAAGTAATCCATATGATACTCTAGATTTATGAAATAACCAAATATTAACATGATTGATTAAACATAAATATCTTTTATTTAATATATAATTTTTGAATTAAAAATATTCACTTAATTTTTTTATCAATAATATATTTAGAT
>Ga0256407_10008011_pt1 | contig 15673 bp, 17 predicted proteins | sample RumenRJG_04DNA_FD_193489 | JGI IMG/M metagenome (GOLD analysis project Ga0256407, IMG submission 193489) | Bovine rumen microbial communities from Lethbridge, Alberta, Canada - RJG_04 | ecosystem: Host-associated > Mammals > Digestive system > Stomach > Rumen | place: Canada: Alberta...
ATCTTCCGCAGGAATCCCGGCATCTACAAATTCCTGATATTTATCTGAAATTTCGCCCATAAATGAAATAAATTTTTCTTTTAGTTCGGGATTTTTATCAATAGTAGGCGGAATAATAAAATCAAACTGCCCTTTTTCCTGAACATATCTTTGAGATTTTTGAGAAAAAGACATCAAACGATGGCGCACAAGTTGATGAGTGCATGCTCTTGAAACATTTGATATTGCAAAACTAACCTGAATATGCTCTATTGTTGAATGGTGTCCTGATGCAACAACATTTTTAATAAGTTTTAACATTTTTTCTTCGTCTGTCGAATTTTCATAAATATTTATCGGTGTATCAGCACTGTAACAAGTTCTGCATGCCGTATAAACAGTACGAAGCATGTCTTTTGGTTTTGATATAAGTTTTACAATCGGTTTATTGTTTCTATCTTCCATAATTCCCCGCTCCCTTTTTTTGTTCATGATAATAAAAAAAAATACCATTGGCAATTATTAAAAAATCTTCACAATTCAGGCATGGGGGAAAATTCAACTGTGTTCTCATGTTCCGAGTTGTGCAAGAGTATTTTAACCTTTTTTTACAAATTTATTTTAAATTTTTCTTTGGAAATTAATAATTGTGCAAACTTCCTCAAATTCCCAATTTTGCGATTTTTATAAAAAATAATTGTAAAAACTTTGGCATGAGTAAAAAAAAACATTGGTCAAAATTCAAAATTTATTCTATTATGAATTTACTTAATCGGGAACGAGATTCTTAAACAAGCAATAAGAAATTTTTTTCTTTTTACTTCATTTATCCATCCATTGAACGATTAAATTTTATGGGAAAATAGTTTATTATAGGGACAGAGAAAGTGTAGTCCGGAGGTAGTTTAAGTGTTAGAGCATGGTTATATACAAATTTATACCGGGGATGGAAAAGGCAAAACAACGGCAGCATTAGGTCTTGCTTTGCGTGCATTAGGTCATGGCTGGAAGGTTTTGGTTATTCAGTTTACAAAGGGTGACGGAGCAACAACTTATGGTGAAATGCTTTCATCATCAAAATTTTTACCAAATTTGGAAGTAATCCAATTTGGAATGGACAGAGTTTGTTATTCTCACAATGTTTGTTTAGAGGACTACAAAGAAGCAAAAAAAGGTTGGGAAAAAGCAAAAGAGGCTATTAATTCAGGCGAATATCAACTTGTTATTTTGGATGAAATAAATATTTGTACCGCTATGAATATGATTAAAGTCAGCGATATCAAAGATGTTTTATTACATAAACCTGAAAATTTAGAAGTTGTATTAACAGGTCGTTATGCGCACCCTGAGCTTATTGCTATGGCTCATTTGGTTACTGAAATGAAGCCGATTAAACACTATTTTGATATTGGTGTTATGGCAAGACAGGGTATTGAATATTAGTAAAGTATATTAAGAAGAGAGGAAGACAAACGGATTATTTTTAGTCCGTTTGTCTTTTTATATACAAAAAGTTGGGCTTTCAGCCCAACAAAATAAATGTTGGGGTAGAAACCCCAACTTACGATTGTCGTGTCGCAAACAATGATTGCTCACTTCGTAAAGGTCGGATATCTTGCAAGCGCGCGCCGTAGTTTTAGGCGCGCTAAGAGATTTTTGCCGACAGGCAAAAACGCATATTACTGCGTCAGCAGTCTTATACCGCTGAAGGCGGTATTGTTCCTTAGCGTGTTTTTCTTTTCGGTTCACTTTTCTTTTTGCATCGCAATCAAAAAGAAAAGTGAACAGGTAGAAAGTTTTAATCTCTCAATGACTACCGATAATATAGTTTATGTAAATACTTATTGTTTTTATTTTCACAACAGACAAACTGTGGTATAATTATTTTATGTTTACGATTGCACAATATTGGAAAAAATCCGCAACTTATAAAGTGTTTTCGTCATTGGGTTTAGAGACAAAACATTTTATTTCAACCATCGGTCAGATTGCCCAAATGGGACTGAGGATGACCAAACGAATTTTTATTGACGGAGTTCAGTTTAGAGAACTTTTTGTTCAGTGTGAAAGATTTGGCATAAGTTCATTACCGATTACTCTTTCAATTGTCGGAATGACCTCAATTATTGTATCATCGCAAGTTGCAAATGAGATGGTTAAACAGGGCGGTTCAGGCTTAATTGGTATGCTGATGACTATTTTAACCGTCAGGGAAGTCGGTGTTATAATGTCAGGTTTTGCCATTATATCAATGATAGGTTCATCTTTGGCATCCGAACTTGCGACAATGAGAGTAACAGAACAGATTGATGCCATTGATGTTTTGGGTGTTGATTCTGTTGGGCATTTGTTTACACCAAGGGTGCTGTCCGGTATAATTATGATGCCTGTTATAGTAATTATTGCATCTGTTTTCGGAGTAATTTTAGGCGGTGTGGCTTCAAATATTTTCTCCGGTCTTTCATACAGGGCATATTTTACATCTGTCTGGTTAGGTCTGTATATGAAAGATTTGTGGGTTTGCCTTACTAAAGCCGCAGTTTTTGGCGGAACAATTGCACTTATTAGTTGCACCTGCGGATATTTTGCAAAAGGCGGGGCTAAAGGTGTCGGGCTTGCCACTACAAAAGCGGTCGTATGGTCATTTATCTCAATAGTTATTTGGGATATGATTTTTGCGATGTTATTTTTCTTTTAATAAGGGACAAAAAAATGAGTATTGAAGTAAAAAATTTGGTAAAAAGTTTTGAAGATAAAGTTATCATAAATGACATTTCATTTAAAGTTAATGACGGTGAAATTCTTGCGATAGTGGGGTTTTCAGGTTCAGGTAAAAGTACTGTTTTAAAACTCATTTCGGGCTTAATCCCTTATGATAACGGTGAAATTATAACTTCAGAGGGCGATATTGCAATGGTGTTCCAATATTCCGCATTATTTGATTCTTTGAATGTCTTTGAAAATATCTCTTTTGCACTCAGAGAAAGAAAAGAACTTCGAAAATTGTATAATGAAGAACAGTTGCATGAAATTGTTGCTCAAAAACTTGAACTTGTCGGCTTGCAGGGGATAGAAAATAAGTTCCCGTCAGAACTGTCAGGTGGTATGCAGAAGCGTGTAAGTTTTGCAAGGGCGATAGTTACTCAGCCAAATACAATTCTTTATGATGAACCGACTGCAGGTTTAGACCCGATGTCATCAACTTTAATAGAAGATTATATTGTTCGTCTGAAGCATGAAATAAATGCTGCATCTATTGTAGTTACGCACCAAATGTCAACTATTACAAGAACCGCAGACAGAGTAATTATGCTCTATGACGGTAAAATCGTATTTGAAGGTACTCCTGATGAATTGTTAAAACAGGATACTCCTTATACAAAACAATTTGTAACCGCATCATTAGAAGGCCCTATGCAAATGAAAGCATAGGGGTAAATATTTCCTTGCTTATGGTTTATGTTTGTCATAAAATATCCTCAAAGATTAGCAAACAGTTTTTAAGGAGAGGATATGATTGAACTTTTGAAAAAGACTGCCTCTGAACAAAGCAAGGCATTGAAAAATAAAGAAATTTCGGCTGTTGAACTTACAAAAGCCGCTTTGGAAAGAATAAACGATTTAGATGAAAAACTTGGCGCATTCAATTCTTTGACAGAAAATACTGCGCTTGAAACCGCAAAAAAAGTTGATGAAAAAATCTCAAAAGGGGAAGAATTACCGCTTTTGGCAGGTATTCCGCTGGCTTTGAAGGATAACATGAATTTGGTCGGTTCAAAAACTACAGCATCATCAAAAATTTTGGAAAATTTTGTTTCACCTTTTAACGCAACGGTTACGGAAAAGTTATTGAATAATCTTGTGCCAATTGTCGGGAAAGCAAATTTAGACGAATTTGCTATGGGTTCATCAAACGAAAACTCTGCTTTTAAAAAAGTTCATAATCCGTGGGATTTGAATAAAGTTCCGGGCGGTTCATCAGGCGGTTCGGCAGCAAGCGTATCATCTTGCGAAGCAACATTGGCACTTGGTTCTGATACAGGCGGTTCAATCAGACTTCCTGCATCATTTTGCGGAATTGTTGGTATGAAACCAACTTACGGCAGAGTTTCACGATATGGTCTGATTGCATTTGCATCATCTTTAGATCAAATCGGCCCGTTTGCAAGAAGCGTTGAAGATGCTGCAAATTTGTTGGAAGTTATTGCAGGGCATGACCCTAAGGATTCAACCTCTCTCAATATGCCTGTTGAGCATTATGCAGATTTTTTGAAAAATGACATTAAAGGTAAAAAAGTTGGTATTATAAAAGAACTTATGGGGGAAGGTAATTCGCCTGAAGTTGCAAAGGCAGTTGAAAACGCGATTGAAACATACAAAAAACTCGGATGTGAAGTCAAAGAAATTTCACTAAAACACATCAAATATTCAATCGGTATTTATTATATTTTGGCAACTGCTGAATGTAGTTCAAATCTTGCAAGATTTGACGGTGTAAGATATGGTTACAGAACACCTGATGCAAAAAATCTTATGGAAATGTACACAAAAACAAGAGCAGAAGGTTTCGGACCGGAAGTCAAACGCCGTATAATGCTTGGTACTTATGCACTTTCAGCAGGTTATTATGATGCTTACTATAAAAAAGCACAACAGATGAGGGCATTGGTTACTCAGGATTTTGTTAATGCGTTCAAAGAAGTTGATGTATTGATTTCACCGACTTGTCCTAACAGTGCATTTGAACTTGGTGCAAAAGCATCTGATCCTTTGGCAATGTATTTAACGGATATTGCAACTATCGGATGTAATTTGGCAGGTATTCCGGGTATAAGTGTTCCTGCGGGATTTGATAACAGCGGTATGCCTATTGGGTTGCAGATTTTAGCACCTCAATTTGAAGAAGGCAGATTGTTCAACTTTGCTTATCAATTTGAACAGGCAAATGACTTTTGGACAAAATTAGCAAATATATAAATGTGAAAAGTGATAAGTGAATTGTGAATAGTCGTTATTGGTGCTTTGCACATAATAAAACAAATCTAATCTGTAAATGTCAATTCACTACTCACGATTCACAATTCACAATTTATTAAGACAGGGAAATATGAAAAAGAAATATCATTTTATAGCAATAGGCGGAGTAGGAATGAGCGGTTTGGCAAAATATCTTTTGCAAAACGGTTATGAAGTTTCCGGCTCTGATATTAATGACAGCAAATATGTAAAAAGCGTTCGTGATTTAGGCGCAAAGGTTTATATAGGGCATAATGAAGATAATTTGCCTGATGACTCTATAGTAGTTGCAAGTACCGCTATTCGTGAGTTCAACCCTGAAATTCAGAAGGCGAAGCGCCTCGGGTTACCGATTTGGCACCGTTCGGATTTGCTTGCTGAGATTTCAAGGGGTGAAGAATATTTTATCGGATACTCAGGAACTCACGGCAAAACCACAACTTCGGGACTTTGCTCTTATGTATTGGAAAAAGCAGGATTAAAGCCGTCTTATGTTGTCGGTGGTATTATTCCTGAAATCAACACAAACGCAAATTGCGCACATGCTAAATATTTTATCGCTGAACTTGACGAAAGTGACGGGACGATAGTTAAATACAGTCCGAATCTTGTAGTTGTAAACAATTTGGAACCTGACCATCTCGATTTTTACAAAAACGGTTTAGAATCTATATTGGAAACATTTGAAACTTTCATTTCAAATATGAGAGAAAACGGAATAATCTTAGCCAATATGGATAATGAGGGTGTAAAAAGACTTGTTAAATATTTTTCCGTTCACGAACTTGCGCATAACGCTAAATTTATGACATTTTCTATCGGCGGAAATACCGATTATTGTGCTAAAAATATTGTTTACGGACAGGATTACACAACTTTTGATATTTATTATAAAGATGAATTTCAAACAAATCTTCAAATCAGTCTTAAAGGGGTGCATAATGTTTATAATTCGCTTGCTGTTTGGGCAAGTTTACATATATCAGGTGTTGATATGAATTTGGTTAATCCGCATTTTGCAACATTTACCGGTATGGGCAGAAGATTTCAAAAGGTTGGGGAGTTTAATGGAGTCCAAATATATGATGATTATGCGCATCACCCGACAGAAATTAAAGCAACATTGTCTTGCTCAAAATCTTTTAAGGACAAACGCATAATCGCAGTATTTCAGCCTCACAGATATTCCCGTTTGCAAAATCTTTGGAATGAGTTTATGGAAGCATTTGACGGAATAGACGAACTTATTGTGACTGATGTTTACGCAGCAAGCGAAGACGAAATAGTCGGGGTAAATTCAAAAGCTTTTGTTTCAGAATTTAAAGAAAAGTCAGATATCCTCTGTCGTCATATTTCGGGTACTATGGAAGAAGTTGCAAAAGAATTGTATAAAGAATTGAAACCAAACGATATTGTAATTGGTTTAGGTGCAGGAACTATCACAAAACTTGGTTCTGAACTTATGAACTTGAGTAAAGAAGTGCAGGTTAAATAATAAAGGAGTTTATAATGGTACATATTTTAACGATACCCAAAAGTGTTCATAAACCAATTCGTGAGCAAATTAATAATCCGATGGTTTTTAACTGTATGGGTTCATACTGTAAGCAACTCAAAAACGGTGATTCCCAAAAGAGTATTCATGATGCTGAAGCGATTTCTCAAAGATTTGAGCAGGCAATCAGCGCAAGAAAACAACTTGATGCGGATATTTTTGAAAGAGATAAAAGAATTTTGCAAAGCGCAGAGGCAAAAAATAAGATATAAAATGTAATAAATTGCACCGGTCATAATCCTGTACTATAATTGCAATATAATGACTGATTATATTGAAAAAGATTTTGAGATAAAAAATTACACAACATTTAAAATTGGCGGAAAAATAGACGAGGCTTATTTCCCTGACAATGTTGATGAATTTGTTCGGCTTTTGCAAAAGTACCCCAACATCCCTGTTTTGGGGAATTTGTCAAACACTCTTGTTTCAAGTGCCGGATATGAAGGAAAAGTAATTTTAACCCATAAATTGAATAATATTACTATTGAAAGTAACAAAGTTACGGCAGAATGTGGTGTTAAAGGTCCAAAACTTTCTCAGGAAGTTTGCAAAGCGGGGTTATCAGGATTGGAATTTATGATAGGTTTCCCGGGAAGTGTCGGTGGTGAAGTTTATATGAATGCATCGGCACACGGTCAGTGTATAAGTGATTGCATTACATCCGTTCTTTGCTATTCAAGGAAAATCGGGCTTGTTACTTTTGAAAAAGACCGTATGGGTTTTGATTACAGAACTTCCCGTTGTGAAAAAGACGATTTGATAGTGTTAAAAGCAGAATTTGAATTGACAACGAAAAATTCTGACGAAATAAAAAAACAAATGGACGAAAATCTTGACTTTCGCAGAAAACATCAACCGACACTTGCTCTGCCTAATTGCGGAAGTATATTTAAAAATCCGCCTTGTAATCCTGCGGGCAGACTGTTAGAAAGTGTCGGCGCAAAAGAGATTATGATTGGAGATGTCAGAGTTTGGCGCAATCATTCAAATTTTATTGTTAATACGGGCAACGGAAAATCTTTAGATGTGCTTGAATTGATGTGTGAAATGAAAAAACGGGTAAAAGAGGTTTATAATATTGAACTTGAACCCGAAATAAAATATTTGGGAAATAAAAGTAAAGAGGAACTGAAATTATGGCAGAAATTAACTCAAAAATAGATAAAAATGCAAAAATAGCCGTATTATGCGGAGGTATGTCATCAGAAGCCGAAGTGTCACGCCGTTCGGGTAAAAATTGCTTTGGTGCATTACAAAGACTTGGTTATAAAAATGCTCAACTTGTTGAAGTGGACAAAGATATTGCACAAAAATTAAAAGATGGTAAATTTGATTATGCATACAACGCTTTGCATGGTAAATATGGTGAAGACGGTTGTATTCAGGGGATTTTAGAAATTCTGCAAATCCCATATACGGGTTGTGGTGTAATGAGTTCCGCAATCTGTATGAATAAGGAATACACTAAAAAAGTTCTTTCAACCTGTCCTGATATTCCGCTTGCAAAATCATCATTTGTGCGTAAGGGTGATGATTTAGACGCATTAACGGCAGATTTGAATTTCCCTGTTATTACTAAACCTGTTTCCGAAGGCTCAAGTTTTGGAATGACCAAGGTTAATTCAAGAGAGGAATTGAAATCTGCCTACGAAGAAGCAATAAAATATAATGACGATGTTTTGATAGAAGAATTTATTGACGGTTTTTTTGTAACAGTTGGTGTTTTAGAACAAGACGGCAAAAATTTTGCAACTGAAATTCTCGAAATAAGACCTAAAAATGAATGGTATGATTTTGAGGCTAAATATACGGCAGGCATGTCAGAATTTATTCTTCCTGCAAGATTAAGTGAAGATTTAACAAAGAAAGTTAAAGAAATTTCCGTTAAGGCACACGAAATAACAGGCTGCAGAGGTGTTTCAAGAGTTGATTTGATGATAGGAAATGACGGTGTTCCTTATGTAATTGAAATAAATACTTCTCCGGGAATGACAGATACAAGTGATTTGCCTGCCCAGTGCAAAGTTATGGGTATAAGTTATGATGATTTGGTACAAATTATTTTAAACGGTGCGGGGCTGAATAAATAATGATGTCTGATAACGAAAGTAACGAATTTAAAGGCTCTACATATTCACAGCAAATTGAAAAGGCGGTGGAAAAGGGCAAACATTCTGTTCACATGAAACAGAAAGAGCGTCAACTGCGTAAAAAAATAAAAAAAATGTCACGATTGAAAGCATTTTTTAGTTTTTTGCTTTTTGTCTGCATGGTGGGGTGTATTTATGGAATAATTATGCTTCCCGGTTGGTATTTGAGGGAAGATGCTTTTTTAAAGCCTGACGGTAAGACAATTGAAATTATAAACAATAAACTTGTACCTCTTAATATTTTTTATAATTCTCTAAGGGAATTGAAAGTAAACCATGTTCCGATATTTATTATGTCTGTGAATCCTGTTAAAAATGAATTGATGAAAATTCCTGCAATAAAAGAGGTTTATGTCCGCAGATACGGTTTTCCTGCACGAATACAGATTATAGTAAGAGAAAGAGAACCTATGGCTGTAATAAAAACCGAATTAAATAAAATACCTGTTGCTTTTGTTACGACTGATAATATAATGGTTACAAATAAAAACTTTATGCATCTTGCAGAGTCCGATTCTACATTAAGAATTATTGTAAAAAATCCTGAATTCCGCAGGGATTGGACAGTTCAAAGGGTTAAAGATATAGATAAAATTGCAAAAGAGGTTGAGGCATATTCAGGTGAAAAAGTTCGCTATGTAGATATGCGTAATCCGAATGATGTTTACATAAAAATTGAATCAACAAATATCAGACTCGGGGTCTTAGACAGTCTTGTATTTGAAAGAATTAAAAGAATACATACAATTCTTCCTAAACTTAACAGCGTCGATGAAAAAATCAAATTTGTCGATTTGAGTTGGGATAATGTAAATTACCTCAAACTTCAGACAGAAAAAGACCTAAAAGATATTAAAAATGCGCAGGATAAAAAAGAACAAGAACAAAAGCAGCAACAATGACATTTGAAGAAAAATATGCCGATATAAGACAACTCGCCAAAGACGAAATAGAGTTTATTGAAAAATTTATGGTTCAGAATGTCAAAACAAGAGAACCACTGAATTCTCATATAATAAATTTTCTTAATGCCCCTTCAAAACGCATACGCCCGTTGTTATCAATTTTGTTTTATAAGTCTCTTTATGGGAATATTAGTGATGAAAAACTTAAAGCGCTTGCATCTGTCGAACTTATTCACAGTGCTTCTTTGATTCATGATGATATTATTGACGAGAGTGATACAAGACGGGGTTTAAAAACTGTTGCTTGTGAGTTTGGAAATAAATTGGGAGTAATTTGCGGGGATTATTTGCTTTCAGTTGCTATGAAAATTGTAACTGAACTTGGTTCTGTTGAATTATTAAAAAACTTTTCAAATACTCTCAATAAAATGTGTGTTGGTGAAATAAATCAAAATTTTGACAGGTTTAAAATAAGTACAATAGAAGATTATATCGAAAAATCAAAAAACAAAACGGCATATCTTTTTGAAACTGCCATGTTAACGCCTTTTTTGACAGAAGTGTCTTATAATGAACAAGCCTCGGATTTTGGTCTGAATGTAGGGGTAGCATTTCAGATACGGGATGATTTGATGAATTTAACATCATCTGACAGTTCAAAACCCGTCAGAAATGATATTACTGAAGGTATTTATAATGCTCCCGTAATTTATGCCGGCAGTCCAGATAATTATGTAAACGGACTTGAAAAAACCCGTGATTTGTTGAATAATTATATCAAAACGGCTTGTGCGAATATCGAAAAATTACCGCAAAATGTATATAAGAAGGGTTTGGAAAATTTTTTGGAGTTGTTAGGTAATGATTAGTTATAAAGAATTAAAAGAAAAATATGACGATTTTAATAAAACCTGGTGGGGAGAAACAATCACAACGGTAATTTTTGTTGTTGTAATGCTTGTTATAATAAGATTTTTTATAGGTGAGGTTCGCTGGATTCCTTCAGGTTCCATGAATCCGACACTCATTGAGGGTGACCGAATTGTTGTAGAGCGCTTTTCAAGATTTTTTGGTGTTCCCAAAAGGGGCGATATTATGGTATTTTATCCTCCTTCAACCCAATTGTCAAATATGCCTTTGTCTTTAATTTCAAGGCTTACTGGTATATTGTGCAAAGATGTTGCATATATAAAGCGTGTTGTAGGACTTCCGGGAGATAAAGTTGAAATAAAATTTGAAAATGACGGCTCCGCATTTGTCTATATAAATGATAAAAAATATAAGGAAAATTATATAAAAAGTGTTTATGAATATCCTCTTTGTCCGGCGCCTTTACCTCAAAGGATGATTGCTGACGACAGAATTATGAAGTGTGGTCCGTTTAATCTGAAAGATGATGAATTTTTTATGATGGGTGATAACAGAGGAAATTCTCAGGACAGCCGTTATTGGGGGGTATTAAAAAAAGACCGCTTTATAGGCAGAGCAGTCTTTATTTTCTGGCCGGTAAACCGTATAAGAGTTTTGCACCGATTAAAAGATACTATTTAACTTAGTAAATGATAGTATTTCATATAGTCAGCCATAATTGTTGAACTTGTGGCATTTACAACATTTGCTTTTACGACTTGTTCTTTATCCTGTGCTGTTTTTTGGTCTGTTTTTGTAAGTTCATCGTGCTGAGGTTGAACTTTTTGCGCATTTTGTTCTTCAACAGTTTCGGCAATCATGTCTTCAACTTGTGCCATAATTTGATTATGAAGTTTTACATCTCCTGCGTAAGTTCCTGTTGATTGTATTCCTGCAATATCAAAATCTTCCAGAATAGATTCCCATTCCGAATAATTTGTAATGCTTGTTCCTTGTTGTTGTGCTGCTGCCTGGGCTCTTTTCAGTTCTTCAATTGATGTAATCTCTTCAGCCATCACTATCTCTCCTTGGGTGTTTTTATATTCAAATATATAAAAACAATTAAAAAAACAAGATTTCAGCATGAAAATTTTTTGTAACAAATGTTTATATAATTAGTTCATTTTGCGTTTGAGGTCGTTTCGAAAATCTGTCAAAGGTCCTGTATTCGGATTTCTGATTATCTGATAATATTTTTGGGCATAAGTTATAGGATATTTTGGCACCCAACTGAATTTTTTGTATATATTAATCGTGTCTGCACCATAGGATAGCATAAGTTCATCAATTGTTTCTTCGTGTGCAGGCGAAATGGATGATACTATTTTCAGTACATAATCAGACAATGTCAATACGGAATAACCTGAAACCACACCTGTTTCTTTTATAAATTTATATAAATTTATTCCGGTATCTTTATCATAGATATGTTCTCTTGCATTTTCAGGAAGAATTAATTGTCCCGAATCCGCTTTTTCAATTTCGTACCAATCACCTTTATATAAAATCCTCATTACGCTTTGAGAAGGCATATATATATCATCAAATTCGTTGTCTAAAAGAACTTTTCCTTCAAAATTCATTACTCCGTATTTGTATTTTTTGTAGGTCAAAAACATTCTGCCAAATAGAAGGTCAATTTTTTGGTATTTGTGCGGAATAATAATCTGTCCGTATTCATTATATAAACCAAAATTATTTGAGTCCCCAAATTTTACATATTTACCCAAAATTCTTTCTGCGTGGCGATACTTTGGTTCAATTATTATGTTTCCCTTTTCGTCAGTCAGTCCGAATTTTTCGTTTTTAGCCTGAACAAGCCAGGTATGATAACCTATACGAATCATTTTTTTATAAATCGCATCAGTCAAAATGGAACCGTCTTTGTCTTTTAATCCCCATTTTTCATTAACCTGATATAGAATTACATCATCATTGGTAAAACCCCTGTCGATTGTATTGTATGCAATAGCAGGCATAAAAGAAAGACATAAAAGACTAAAAATAACCAAAAATTTTTTCATAATCTAATTATAGCAAAAAAAATTTTGATGATTTTTATAATCAATATGATAGTTAATAAATTAATTAGCAGCGTAAAGTTGCCTTATGAAATCACAAAAGGTTCATTTGCGCAAAGGCAGGCAAAAGCAGATGCTTTCACCGAAAAATTATATCAAAATTTATCTTCTGAATTAAAAGATGATTATACAATTTTGCATTTTAATGATTTGCAAAAAAAAATTACCGATATTTTACCGAACAAAAATATAAAAATTATTGTTCAAAATTTAGCAGAAGAAGATAGTCAAAATTGCGAGGGAATTTGTGAAGTCCTTTTTAATACAAATAGAGATATAAAAGCAATTTCTATCGGAATGGGAGGAATATCATCTTCCGTAAGAAGTGTCCATATACCATCATTTGTGCATGAAGTTCAGCACTTTGCAGATGATATTTATCACCCAAAATACTTATCACGATTGCAGAGTTTGAATAAGCAAGGGTTAACAGGGAAAAAATACGATAATTTTTATGATATTTATTACTACTGTCCTGAGGTTGTTGAATCAAAACGGGATAAAAAGGATGCTTTAAAAATAATCAAAAATCAAACCAAAAAATTTTTAAGAGGTTTGAGTATTAGCCAAAAAATGGATTACATTCAAGATATGCGATACTCCCTTATCAGTGAAATTGAAGCATATAAGCGCCAGAGAACAGTTGCGAAAGATTTAAAAAGCAAGGGTTTTATGGTAAAAGATTTTGATTTTGAAGATTATCCTAAAAACGGTTTGTTTGAAGAAAAAATAAATTTACTCAAAAATCTTGCAACGGAATACATGACAAAAGAACGTGCAGAACATGCAGGTAAATTAAAAAAGAAAAAATAATTTATTTGAATTTACATAATTTTGTTGTCATTACATAAATTGCCGTACCCTCGACAACAGGTTGGAATTGGGCAAATTTGTTGTAATCTCCGTTTATAAAACTGTCATTTTCATCATACGAATCCAATACACCGATTTTGTATGTTCGTTTTGCACAATTTATTTCATATTGGCCCAATGTATAATGAACCTGCTTACCGTTTATCGGTTCATATTGTCCTTTGTTATATGCTTTCAGTAAGAATGAATATCCGTACATGTTTTCCAAACCGTTAATCCCGTCTTTATAGACGTAATTGTTTGGGGCAATATGCTCCCATTCTTCTGATTCCTTGCTCATAACAGGCATAATGCACAGCGTAAATAATATGAATACTAAAAATAAGTTTTTCATATAACTATTATAATATTTTTTCGAAAAATATCCAGTATAAATTATCCTTTTTAGGTGCGGTTTAACTAATTTACACAAAGTGCATTTTATTGTATAATTGAAAAGAATAAGGAGTGATATGTTAACAAAGAGCAATAAAACCGATGTTATAGTCGTTGGTGCAGGACCTGCGGGAATTGCTTGTGCTATTACACTTGCAAGAGCAGGCAGAGAGGTTGTCTTAATTGAACGGGGACTGTTTGCCGGCAGTAAAAATGTTTTTGGCGGTGCAATTTATACAAAACCGACCAAAGAAATTTTCCCGAATTTTGAACAGGAAGCACCTTTAGAAAGGCGTAATATCACTCATAATTTTATGATTTTAGGCGAAGAAGATTCAACTTCTATTGCTTACCGTAAAGACGGGAATGAGAGTTATTCGGTTATCAGAGGGAAGTTTGACAGATGGATGGCGCAAAAAGCAAAAGAAGCAGGGGTTATTCTTGTTGAACAAACGGTAGTTCGAGAACTTATTAAAAACGGCACAAAAGTTGTCGGGATAAAAACCGAACTTGAAGACTATTATGCAGATATTGTCGTTTTGGCTGACGGTGTTAATTCACTTCTTGCAAAACAGTTAAAATTAAGAAAAGAAATTGAAACTAAAGATGTTGCTCTAAGCGTTAAAGAGGTTATAAAACTCGATAAGGAAACGATTAACCAAAGATTTAATGTCAAAGATGATGAAGGTGTAATTGGTGAAATTTTTGGCGGGTCTATGCTCGGAGTTTTGGGCTTGGGTTTTATGTACACAAATGCGGATTCCGTAACAATTGGGCTTGGCGTTACATTAGACGATTTGGTTGAGAATAATTACAGACCGTTTGAGGTTTTGGAAAAATTAAAGCAACATCCTACTATTGCGCCGTTGATTGAGGGTGGAACTTTAAAAGAATACAGTGCGCATCTGATTCCTGAGGGCGGTTATAATAAAGTGCCAAAACTTTGTGATAATGGGGTAATGGTTGTTGGTGATGCGGCAATGCTTGTAAATAATTTGCATTGGGAAGGTACAAATCTTGCAATGATTTCGGGTAAACTTGCAGCCGAAACCGCTGTTGAAGCGTTTGAAAAAGGTGATTTTTCAAGAAAAACTCTGAAAAATTATGAAAGAAAATTACAAAATTCTTTTATAATGAAAGATTTGAAAACTTACCGTAAACTTATGCCTATTGCTCACGAACGCAAAAAGGCGTTTATGTGTTACTATTTAAAGAAAATTAATTCGTTCTTTGAAATGTTTACAACTGTTGATGGTACTCCTAAAAGAGAAAATTACCACAAATTTATAAAAAGTATTTTTACTGACAGAAAGTTTAGCGAACTATTAAAAGATATTTGGGCTTTGATTAGACTTGTATGGAGTATATTGATATGAATTTAGATCAAAAATTATATACGCTAAAATATACACCTGATAATGAGTCGCACTTGAACCCTGACCAAAGTAAGTGCAAAAATTGTGTATCAAGAAACTGCACATATATTTGTCCTGCGGGAGTTTATGAGTGGAATGAAGAAAAGCAGGAATTGATAATCAATTTTGAAAACTGCCTTGAGTGCGGGGCATGCAGAATTGCGTGTGAACATAAATGTATAGATTGGAAATATCCAAAAGGAACTAAAGGGGTTACATTTAAAAACGGTTGATGTCACTCTGAATTTATTTCAGGGTCTATCAATTTAATTAAATTAATAGATGCTGAAACAAGTTCAGCATGACAGGAAAGCAAAGGAGAACGGAATTATGAAAGAAGAGTATTCAAATCAACACAGACGCTGGTATGACAAAGACCCTGTTTTATCGGAAGCGGTCAGAACTTTGGAAG
>Ga0256407_10008014_pt1 | contig 15672 bp, 15 predicted proteins | sample RumenRJG_04DNA_FD_193489 | JGI IMG/M metagenome (GOLD analysis project Ga0256407, IMG submission 193489) | Bovine rumen microbial communities from Lethbridge, Alberta, Canada - RJG_04 | ecosystem: Host-associated > Mammals > Digestive system > Stomach > Rumen | place: Canada: Alberta...
CTCGTCTTGGTGTCATTCTTGATGTTGATGATCGTACTGCCGAAAACATCGATTATCAATATGAAGAGATCAAAGCGCGTTTGGCAGAAGAGCCGTTCGAAGTGTTTACCCATATTCAGAATGTGAATCAGGGTAACACGATTCAGATCATTGCAGCTGGTTTGAAAATGCCAATTGAGGAGATTGAATCTCTCTATAATGATTTCAAAGATCGTTCTGATAAAGTCGATCGTTCGAAGGATTCGTTCTTCAGTATGGATTTCGATACTGATAGCGATGACTTTGATATGGGTTCGTCTCAGCAGTCTGCAGATGAGATCGCTAAGAAGAAAGCATCGTTCTTCGGTGGTTCTTTCACTCAGCCGAATCAGCAGAAGCCAGTCATGAACAGCAATGGTCAGTTCACCAACATCAACAAAGCTTGAATCCATCAAAAATTATTGATGGATGAACCTAACATTAGAGAGGAGTAACATCCTCTCTTTTGTTTTTATTGTATGGAGGTAGTATGGGAGAGATTACTATTGGAGATAAAGTTATTCTGATATCTCCTAATGATCCTAGCATTATCTATTACGTAGGAAATAAATTTGAAGTTCTTTTGGTAAAAGGAATGGAAGGGTTTCCTAATAATATGGATTGCGAATATATGTTGATTTCAGAAGATGGAGCAACTCTTGGAGTGAATAGAGATAATATTGTTAAAGTAGAGAATGATGATGAAATTGTTTCGTATTGTTCCAAAGTAATCAATATCTATTCTACTTATTTGAACAATTTCTCTACTCTTCTGAGCCAGACATTGGAAAAGAAAACAGATACCGAATAAGAAAGATGTGATAAGAATGCTTGAAAAATTCAATGAGGAAGTCGATCATGCTCCTGAACCTAAAGCTGTGGATGCTTTCGGATCAAGTAAAATTTTCGAATACTCTAAAGGAGAAATCTTAAATAAACTCAGAGGTATTGAATCCATGAGTGAACAAGAAACGTATGATCTTCTCAAAAAAGAATATCCAGGCATTCTGTCGGATATCTTTAAGAGAAGTGATAAAGATTATGAATTCTTGCTTCACTCTACGAGATTCTTATCTGTATTCAATCAAGTACTGAACGAAGTGAGTTTAAGTTACGATCAGATTATCTATTGCAATTCTTTTATCTATTCAAATATTGTGAAGATCTCAGATGATAATTCTTATGAAAAGAAGCTCATGTTTAATTTGGGAGAAACGATCAATAAGAATCAAGTTGTGAAACTGCTTGGATTTGATTTAGATGAAAGAATCGCAATCTTTTTGGTTGTTGCTTCTAAAAGTTCATTTGATCCACAATTGAATGTAAGAAGATTGAATTTCTCTATCGCTACGGTATCTCCTAGCTATATGGATTATAAAATGATGATTCATGTTTATGAAACATTATTTGATCATATTGGAGAACTTGTAACAGCAACCTTATTTGATATGGATATTCGAAATGCTTATGATAATGGAGAATATTGGGTAAGTAACGATATCTTTATGGCTGATAATAGAGTCACAGATGTAGTTTTGATTCTGTTGGAATCTATGATGCCAATTGAAATTACTCGTGTTCTTATTAGTGTTGCTGAAACGTTCCGTATCAAATATAATGCTGTATCGAAAGAATGCAGAATCAGATTTGATCATCTCGATAAAAAGAGATTCAATAAAATTAATATTTTATATCAGCAACTTGAAGGTGACGGATATATCTTCCCATAAAGGAGGCTATAAAATGTTTAACATTTTTATCTCTCAACCGATGAAAGGATTATCGGATGAAGAAATTCTTCATGAGAGAGAAAAAGCAATTAAGAAAGCAAAAGAATATGTTACCTCAATTGAGAAGGTTCCTGAAGATAGAATTGAAATCATCGATTCTTTTCTGAAAGATTTGAATAAACAGGAGGAACCACCTGAAGTTCGATCAAAAGCTATTTGGATGCTTGGTCATTCATTGGAGCTCTTATCTAAAGCTGATTTGATTTATATGTGTAAAGGATGGGATACCGCATCTGGTTGTAGAATTGAATTGATGACGGCTAGACTTTATGGTATCGACATCATTTATTATAATTATGATGGCAAAGAAGATTAAAGGAGGATTTTATTCATGAAAGAAGATACGATGATTTTCGTTGCTATTCCTGAAAAGTTTAAAGGTGATGTGAAATCTGAGCATGAAAATGCAAAAAAGATTTGCACAGAACTCGGTCTCAATGATGTTCATATCATTGAAAATTTCCTTGAAGAAGATATCCCTCCTGTACAGAATCCTGATCTGTGGAAAGCTGGTATTATTGTTACGCAGCTTGCTGATGCAGATTATGTTTATTTTGCTGAAGGATGGAAACTCGATGCAAATTGCGTTTTCATTTATAACATCTGCAGAAAGAATGATATCAAAATTATTAAAGAATAATAGAGTAAATAAGATAGGATTAAGGAGAGACCTAAATTGTTAAAAGGTGGTGTTCATATGATCATTTCTGTTCTCACTGCAATGATTCTTCTATTTGGAGATCATTGTATGGATTCTGTAATAATAGGATTGTTTATTATTGATGCTCTTATTTGGTTAGGGGTAATTACAAAATATCTCTTCTCAAATAAAACACAAAAGAATCCCAATACAAAATTAGAACTCAAACCAGAAGAAAAGAATATTCAATTTACTCCTGAGTTTGAGCAATCCATCAATAAGATTAAGAAATCAATCCCTCATAGATCATTTTCATTGGATGATTTTGGAATTGATAAACTGAAGTTTCCAATTGGTATCCTGTTGGGCATTTTAATTGCTGAACTTCCCCTTATTGGATCTGCATTCATTGTAGGAATTATCGTAGGATATTACATTTTGAGATTTTTCAAAAATTATTAATATGCCTACATATGTATAATTAGGATAAGGGGGTTACAATATGAGCCTGTTAGCAGAACAATTTCGAGCTGCTGTCGCAAAAGATAAGGATTATCGTATGCGTGATGAAGCTCAAGCCGATGTTGGATATCCAACTGGATTCTTGAATTTCGATTTCATGAATGGTTGTGTCGTTCATGTCAAGAATGAACAAGAAGGATTGGATTATAACTACTATTCAATTGGAATTACAGATGGATGTTTTGTTATGTTTATCGGTCGTTCTGGCTGTGGTAAGACAACTCTTATTTGCCAGATGGCTGCAAACATTATTAGAAGATTTAAAACATCTTGTATCTTCGAAGATTCTATCGAAGGTGGTCTTACATGGGCAAGAAGAGAAATTCTTTCTGATTTCCATGAAGATGAATTAAAAGAAAGATTCATTGTCAGAAATGCTGGTGTGAATGCCGAGAATTTCTACAAGAGAATCAAGATGATTCATGACGAAAAAATCAATAATCCAGAGAAGTATAGTTATGATACTGGATTGAAAGATGCATTTGGAAATCCAATTATCAAGTTTGAACCTACGGTTTATATTCTTGATTCGATTGCTATGATTATGCCAGAGAAGTATGCAGATGAAGATGAATTATCTGGCAATATGGCAACAACATCTGGAGCAAGAGTAGTTGCACAGATTTTCCGTACAATTATTCCGATGCTCAAAACAGCAAACATTATGTTGTTTGTGGTAAACCATATCATGCAGGATGTACAGATTAATCCGATGATGCATAGTAAATCTCAGGTTGCTTATTTAAAACAGGGAGAGAGACTTCCGAAAGGCAATACTGTTATTTATCTGGCGAATAATATTATTCGTCTAGATGATGCTACTAAATTGAAAGAGAATGAAGCTTTCAATATTGCTGGTAGCATTGTGGAAGTAAGTCTCGTAAAATCTCGTTCTAATCGAGCCAATCAATCCACAAAATTGGTATTCAATCAATTGACTGGATTTGATCCGATTTTGTCTTTGTTCGTATTCATGAAAGAACATGGAAGAGTAAACGGAGCAGGAATCGGTCTCTATATTGATAATCATAATGAATTCAAATTCTCTCAAAAGAATCTGAAAGAGAAATTGAATGAGAACCCTGAATTTAAGAAAATATTCATGGATGCTTGCGCAGATGAATTAACTAAAATTCCTTCTTCTGTATCGGAGACTCATAAAGCGGAAGATAATGATATGATTTCTGGTATTCTTACGCTGACAGAGAACGGTATGGAAGTCAAATAAGATTATCTAAAATATATTTCCCAGATGGTGTAAAAACCATCTGGGTTTTATTTTTTAGACATATACTATATATATGAGGCAGTTATCTGCTTCAATATATAGAAGAAGTTTAGCAAACTTCAAGGGGGTAAAATTATGCCAGATTTCAATCTGCAAAAAACAATTAGTGAGGTGGAGAATAGATTACCATCTCAGGAACATGTATTGGGAAAAGGATTGATGCAGCCTTTCCGTAATACGAATTCTTCGTCAAGATGCATCATGCAAGGTATTCAGAAAGAACAAACCATGGAGATTGCTGGAGCAGAAGTTCCGATTATCTCTACTGGTTATGAAAACAGATTCGGTGAAGTTAGCAGTTCTTTCGTCAGAACAGATAAGAATTATGTTGTGATTGATAAGATTTCTAAGTTCCCAAATGATCGTAGTAAATTAAGAAAGTATATGATCATTCTGTTGGATCCAGAGAATAATGTGATTAGTTGTATTGAGAGAAGTGGGTATAACCATATCACAGAGTCTTATGGATATACGTATAATAATACAACAATGGATAGTCTGAAGACAGGAGATTTGATTCCTGCTGGAACGGTTATCAAGAAATCTTCTGAATTTGACGAATATGATAATCGTCAAGATGGGGTCAATCTGTCTACAGTATATATGGCAAGCGGATTAACAATTGAGGATCCAATTGTTATTAGTGAATCTGCTGCAAAGAAATTTGAGTCTCCTTTGTTTGATAAAGTGAGAGTCATTGTAAATGATAATGATATCATTTTGAATCTCTATGGTGGCAATAATCAGGATGAATACAAAGCGTTTCCTGATATTGGAGAAGAAGTCAAAGATGGAATTCTCTGTGCAGTTAGAAGAGAGAATAAAGATGATGAAGCATTATTTGCTCAGAGTTGGGAAAATCTGAAGCATGTAATGATTTCAGATGAGAGTTACGTGGTAAGTGGAACGGTAATTGATGTAGACGTGTTCTGCAACAATCCAGAAGCCCTTCAAAATTCTGTATACAATCAGCAGATCTATCGTTATTATAAAGCTCAGAAAGAGTATTGTAAGAAGATTGTTGATTGTGTAGATCCATTGTTGAAGCGTGGACTCAAAATGGATTATGAAATGGATAAGTTCTATACATATTGCAAAGATGTATTGAATAACGTCCAGTATATCAATGAGAATGTGTTCAACAATATCATCATGAATATCACAACGATGAGAACGATTCCTCTGGTTCGTGGTGATAAGATTACTGACCGTTATGGTGGTAAAGGTGTTATTTCCAAAGTTCTTCCAGATGAGTTAATGCCGAAGAAGCTGAATACTCAGGGTGTTTGGGAACCAATCGATATTCAATATAATTCTTCGACATGTGTTAATAGAGAGAATCCTGGTCAGTTATTTGAAACTTCCATCACATTTGTTGGTAGTCAGATTATCGAAAGAATTGTTACTCGTAAAGTATCGATGGAAACGGCAAAAGGAATGATTAAGACATTTCTTGATATCGTTTCTCCAGATGAAGGAAGAGCATTCCAGAATACTTGGGATGGTTTGATTGATGATGAGGATAAATATATCTTCATTCGTTCGATTATTAACGATGGAAATATCTATTGTGTGATTAAACCATCTTCTCCTCATTTTGGAATCGATGAACTCACGAAACTTTATGAAGCATTTCCATTTGTGAAACAATCTCCAATTCAGACGGTAATCAGAGATTCCAATGGAAATTATCGTAATGTGATTGCAAGAAGACCTCTGACGACAGGATATAAATATATCTATCGTCTGAAACAGTTCGCAGAAGAGAAATTCTCTGCCGTATCTCTTGCATCGACCAATATCAAAGGTGAGAATAGTAAGTCGAAGGCATCCAAGCAACATAAAATTCTGTTCTCCTCAACTCCTGTCAGATTTGGTGAGATGGAATGGGAAGATCTCATTCACATTCAGGCAGTCGAACAGGTCATTCAGGTTTTGATGCTGCTGTCTTCGTCTCCTGGAGCAAGAAAACTCAATCAGCAGTTGCTTACATCTGATCCATTCAATGTAGATATCAAATTGGATGATAAATCTACATCTCGTAGTGTAGAGATTGTCAATGCATATCTCAAAGAAATGGGTTTGGCAATTGTGATTGAGAAGATTCCGAAGCATAAGAACAGAGCTTTAAGAGTTGTTGCTTATAAAGTTCCTGGCAAGCATATTCTCAAAGATATCGTTGAGAAGAAACCGTTGGATGTTATGGATAAAGATATCACTCGTATCTATAATGCTATGGTAAATTCTGGCAAATTTGCTACACCGATTGCTGCCAAAGTAGATCATACGAAATTCAAATCTCAAGAAGATTTGGATCGTTATTGGAAAGTGAGAGCAGAATCGCAGGCTCTTCATGTGATTAATCGATACCGTGATCTTGAGAAATCTGTATCGATTGATGCTATGGAAAAGGATATCTTAGATCAGAAGAAAGATAAGATCAAAGAGAAACCTCTTCAGATTGTATCCAGAGTCATTGCAAAAAGAGTCCCCAATCCAAATAGAAAGTAAAATTAAACAACATATCCATGAGTGTCATTTGACACTCATGGAGCTTTTATGATTGGGGGTCTTGTAATGAGATCTATTGAACTAGACGATAGAACATCTATTAGTCATAGTTTCACTGAGGATGGTGATCTTATGATTACTCTTCATAAGAAAATTATATCTGGGGAGAGTGGAGATGTAGTGAGTAATTTTAAAACATTTCTTACTGTTAACAGTGAGGATATGAAAGAATTGACTTGTCAGAAATTAGCAAGACTTGTTTACAAGGCTTTCTGTTCATTGAGAAGGGAGAGAAAGTTTCTCAAAAAGGATGTTTCTAGATATCCATCATTTGAAGAATTGATCGATTTCAGCAAAACAGTATTGGGGGAAGCATAATGAAAAATAAATCTAAAATGATTAAAATAGGTAAAAATGTTTCCGTCGAATGCTATTGTAATGGAGAATCAATTCAATCGATGTTAGTGGTAGATGAAAGACCTGTTACATATGAATGCATTCCTTTGGTAAATCTAGAAGTAGAAAAGTTTAAAGAGAATTCTGCAAATTCTATTGCAGAAGATACCATTTCTGTATTATCAGCAATAAGCGAAACAGATCAGGATTTACAATTCTATACGATTAGGATTCCTGATTATGAAGATCTTGTTATGTTGATAGAAAATACAATGGAAGAATACAAATGTAAATAAAGAAAGGAGAGATTAGTTATGATTCAAACCATAGCTAATACATTAGAAACTCTTCAAAAAGGTAAATTAGATATTTCATATGAAGCAGTACAAACAATGAATCAGATTGCTGTAACGGCAATCAATACAGATGAATGGGATAAAAATATACTTGAGGATATTTATGGAGTATTGCTGATTAGCAATATTCTGTATAATAATACTCAAATGGGAATGATGCCATTGGAAGATGGTGTCTATGATTTATTAGTAGCAAAATATAATAAGTACACAGGAGGCCAATCTCCTGTTGGAGCAACTCCTATTATCTTTGATAACGATAATCCAAATGAAGTAGGAATTGTTGATCCTAACGATATGAAAGAACAGAGACAACTCATTACTATCTGCAGAAAAGTAGATAGAAGTAAAACGATGTTCTTTAACAATATCGTTAGAAATAGTACTCCTATGGAAGCATTCTACGATCATAGTCCTATTGAGTATAATGCTCAAGATGTGAAAGGATATCGAAACACAAAGCATAAATATCCTGAATTGGTAGGTACTTTGGATAAGTGCAAATTTGTGTTATCAAAAGATGCTACGGTAAGAGGAATCGGTAACGATCCCAGTATTCAAATCTTTGAGAGAGATTTCTTGGGGAAATATTACGTTGCTGGATTTAGGTTTAATCAGCTGATTGCTGAATTGAAATACGATGGTGTTTCTGTAGAAGCAGAAGTAAATGGAGATACCATTATTTCTGCAAGAAGTAGAGGAGATACAGCAAATGATAAAGCAGAAGATTTGAGCTTCATCTTTGCTGGATACAAATTTCCGAAAGCCGTTGGTAAAGTTCAGCCTGGTACTGTGTTTGGCATGAAGTTTGAATGCATCATTACCAAAGAAAATCTCTATGCAATTAAGAGAGATTTTGGTAAAGTATTTAAGAATGCAAGAGTTGCTGTGATTGGTATCTTTCATTCTCTTGATGCGAGAAAGTATCTTCCATATCTCACTCTTGTTCCATTGAGAACCGCTGGACTTAATATGCCAAATCGTCAGACAGAAGTGGAATTTCTTAATAGATATTATTCCTCTGGTGTTGACTTGAAGTATGCGATTCTTAATGGAGATTACATGCAACTTCTCTATCAAGTAGATCGATTTGTAAAAGATGCAGAATACATGCGTCCATATATGAATTTCATGTATGATGGTGTTGTTGTGTCATTTACAGATCCGAATATCATTAATATGCTTGGTAGAAAGAATTCTGTCGATCAATGGAGCATTGCTATCAAATTCAATGCAATGGTGAAAGAAACCATTTTCTATGGTTACTATTTCACAGTTGGACAAAATGGAATGATTACTCCGATTGCTACTTTCAAACCAGTAGAATTTCTGGGAACGATTCATGATAAACAATCCGTTCATTCCAGAAAGAAATTTGATGAACTTGGATTGAGAGTTGGAGATATTATTCGTGTAGAATATCGTAACGATGTGATTACATATATCTACAAATCTGATAATATCTATAATGATTACAATCCAAATCCAATTATCAGATTTCCTAAGACATGCCCATGCTGTGGAGCAAGATTAACTCTTAGCAAATCTTCGTCCTTCTGCCCGAATCCTTTATGCCCTGAAAAAGTAGTTGGTAGATCTACCAATATGCTTGCTAAATTAGGATTCAAAGATTTCTCTCAAGCATCTATTATTAGTCTTAATATCAAATCATTTACAGATTTGATGAACTATGATGAAGCAGATGCTATCAATATTCTTGGAGAAGTTCTCGGAATGAAATTTATGCAGAGAATTGAAGAATTTAAGAATAGCAAACATTATGACTATGAAGTTGTCGGTGCGATTGGATTTACTTCTATCGCTTCCAGTAAATGGAAAGAGATATTGAGAAATGTTTCTATTCGGAATATCATTTCTCTTGATGGAAAAGAACTCTTTAATAGATTAACCTCGATTCCTGGTATTGCAGATAAAACTGCTAGTACTATCATTGTAGAGAGAGATCTTTTCAAGAATGATATGATGACCATCATGGATATGCATAACATCATTAAGACGTTTGGCAGTAAGAAAGATAACAGAACTCAGGTAAGATTTACTGGATTCCGTGATCCAGATTTATCTGCAGCATTTGAAGAGATTGGATTCGATGCTGATATGACAAAATCTATCACTAAGACTACAGCAATCTTGTTGGTTCCGTATGAAGGATTCACTTCTTCGAAAACTACTAAGATTAAAAATATCAATCCAGATGCTGTTATCATGTCTCCAGAAGAAGCAAAAGAATTTATTAATGGGGTAAAAGAGAATCCAAACTTATTAAACATGCTTCAACAGTAAGGTTCAGGCGTATTTTTAAAAAATTACACACATACGAACCTCATAATAGTCGATAGTATTTGTTAGGATAAGGATCCTCAAAAATATGTAGAGGGTTCGAAATTTGAGACATATACTATATATATGAGGCAGTTATCTGCTTCAATTATTTAGCCGAGTTGTATTGGGTTTATCCCAGTGCAACAAATCAAATTCTATTTATAAAAGGGGAGTACTTAAAATGAAGAAGTACAACGAGACGAGTATCAACAACGAAATTCTCAAGATTATTACTGAGAAGCATGGTTATGCTTGGCAGCTGGATTTCAGTGAGCTGGCTGTCAAAATGCTCTTCGAAGGAACTGCTAAATTCCTTGGAGAGATGAAGGACAAAGAGACTCCGGTTGCTGCTGTCCTGATGGATCCTGCAGGTAATTTCAAGTTCGCAGGTATTGTATCGTTCATTCCGAATGAAGAGGATGAGACGAAGGGTTCCTGGAATCTTGCGTTCACCTTCAATGAGGAAGATGTTACGAGCGATATGAAGAAGTATGGTTATAATGACCCAGTTCTCCATAGCATTCTTGCTGATACGGGTTTGACCCGTTATGATCTCAGCTTCAATAGCTATGAGGGTCAGGAATTCATTCTGCCGGTCATGTGTGCAGTTGCAGACAGCATCAAGGAATATATGCGTGCATCTGTCAATACGGATCCGAAGATGGAACTTGATGGTTTCTTCACTGCAGAAGCTCAGCTGGATGGCGACAAGATCTATGTTGCTATTACTCCGAGCGAGATTCTGAAGCAGCATGTCAAAGATGATAAGCTATTGAAGCAGCAGCATAATTAAAGAACACAACTAAACTAGCACCTATGTGAAAGATGATTCCAGTAGGCACAACGCCTACTGGAATTATTTTTTAAATGATTATGGAGGTTCACGATGGAAATCAAGAAAGCCATAATTGGTAGAAAATTATATGATGTAGTATCTCAACAGGAATTTGAGAGAAGATTATCTCTTGGGAATCCTGATATGTTGGCAGATACTGTCATTGAAAGAAATGATACTCTGTATCGAGTATCTAAAACGATTGATCCCAATCGTCAGTATCCTTGTGCTGTCTATACAGATATTGCTACGAGATACTATGGGAATGCAAATCAGTATCCTGATTACTCTGCATCTCATAAAGTAGATTTCGGAAATGTGAAATCAAGCAAAGAGATGCTGGATAAACAGAATAAACTTCGTAGTGATGAAGCCACTCTGTTGTCTTCAGCTGCAAATAAGAATCTGTCTCTGATCATCAGAGAAGAAGATTCTCCAGCACTGAAACTGACAAAAGAATGCTTGAATGAAAAGCATATTGATGTCGATGCTTATCGTACAAGATTCGCATCGAATTGCGAATTCAGTAATGCAATTCGTCTGCTGGTGAATCCTGATAATCATAATATCAGTATTCAGAAGATGCAAATGATTGCAGATAAGTTTGATTTGAACTTCCATATCACAGCAACAGATTCTGGGAATGGAGTTCCGAATCCTATGGGGAAAACTCTGGAAACAGATTTGTGAAATAGGAGGATGAAATGAATCAAGCTCAATTCATTCATGATTATGCAGATCAATCAACAGAGCAATTCAACAAATTGATCTTTACAAGATCAGATGAAAAGATTGTTGAGAGTCTGCAAAATATCATTCTCTCTTGTGAGAGAGATGGATATGTAATGATCAAGGTAAAGAAATTTACTTTGATTACGGAATATAGTGCAGTAAGACAGAAGCTTCGTGAATATGAAGATATGCTGCTGGCGAAACCTTCATCGAGATCAAAAGGTCCTCAAGATAACAGATATTCTTATATTGATATGAAAGAATCAGATGTTTATCTGTTAGTGGTGGATTATCATATCGCTTCTCATTTGAAAGATCCGAATCTGAGAGAAGATGATGATCTTCAGGTTTTGATCTGCATTCCGAAAGTTGTAGATAAATTCTATTTCAAAATCAATGGATCCATGTATAGTGCAATGTTCCAGATTGTAGATGCTTCTACGTATAACACATCGACATCGAAATCTAGTACGAAACATTATATCACATTGAAATGCATGTTTCAACCGATTCGTATCTTCAGAAATATCATGACTCTGAAGACAACGAAAGGAGAAGAAGTAGAATGCTGTACGTATGATAATAATACGTTCTCTAAAAGTGTTCCTGTAGCATTATACTTCTTTGCGAAATTCGGTTTCTATAAAGCATTGAGCTTTATTGGATGCTATGGAGCAATCTTCTTATCGAAAGAAGATATCGATGATCCAGATCTGTATGTATTCAATCCGAAAAAGGGAAAGATCTTCATCTGCGTTGCAAAGATGATCTTTGATAAGAATCAGGTTGTTCAGCATTTCGTATATGCATTGACAACCGTATTCAATAAGACTACAGAATATGAAGATCCATTCTCTAGTTTAGACTTTTGGAAAATTGCTCTTGGATTGGCTTTCAATAATCAGACGAATCCTCTTGAGAAAGGAAAAGGAATTATCAATTCTCTTGAGTTGGTTTATGATTTGGAAACTAAGAAAGAGATTCATCTTCCAGAAGAATATAAACATGATGTGTATTGTATTCTCAGATGGATGATTTGGGAATATAATAATTTACGCATCAAGAATAATCTTAACATACTTACTAAGAAGCTTAGATGCTCCGAATATATCGCATCTCTGTATGGCGCTAAGCTTTCGAGAGGTATTTATAGATTATCTGATAAAGGGAAGAACGCTGATCTGAAAGCAATCAGAAGAGTACTGATTACCAATCCGATGTTCTTAATTAATCAGATGAGCAGAAATCAATTGGTAAACTTCCGTGGTATGGTAACAGATATGGATTCTCTGTTAGCAATGAAGTTTACTTATAAAGGCGAATCTGGAATGAACAAAGCAATCTCTGGTGCATATAAATTAATTCATCCGAGTAATTTGGGAGTTCTGGATCCTGATGCTTCATCTCCATCTGATCCAGGAACATCTGGTTCTGTAGCTCCGATGGTTCCATTGTATGATGGAACTTATTTCTCTCATTTCCAAGAACCGATTACTTGGGAAAAAGAATATGCTCAGTTGTATGATTCTTATGTTGCTACAAAGGGTTTGAAAGAAGTTATGAATTTCAAACAACTTGTATTGAAAGATAAGAGTATTACAGCACAAGATATGATTAATGCAGAGATTGCAGCAGAACAAGCAAGAAGATTGGTAAGTGCTATTCCTCTGGAGGCTCCAGAATATGGTGGACTTCCCTTAGAGGGGAGTGGAACGATTCAATATGTCTAACATGTATGAAAGATATTGGATCTATAGTAGAACACAAATGGAGAAGATCATTTCTGCCAATGAGAAAGCAGGAAGACCTACTCCGACATTTGGAACTGTGATTGTAAATGGAGTCCCTAAGATTTATACCGATAAGATTACGGATATGAGTCATGCTCCATTTGCAGATTCGATTCTCCTGATAAAGGGAGACGAGAGAAAGATCAAGTATACAAATATTACATTCTAATATTTCCCCTAGAGAGGAGTCTCTCTAGGGGGATTCATATGAAAGGAGGTATTCTCATGAAGAAAGATTTAATAGAGATCTGTCAGAGACATCGGTATGGAATCTGTCCGAGATGTGGATCTCCATTAAAATTAATTGTTTGTACCTATGATGGATATGATATGTATTCATCTGGATTGGTAAGTGGGAAATTTGGAGAAATGCAATCTAAAAAAGCAATCTGTCCTGAATGTGGATTTCAGATGAAAATGATGGATACGATTGATGGATTGATTCCTGCTGATCTTACAACAAGAACTCCAGATTATGAGGTAGATAAAGATAATCCTATTGGTATTGTGGAGGAAGAAGAATGATTAATTATGATCGATTGATTGATATGATTCCTACGATTATGAAAGATAATACTTTAAAATATGCTTCAAAAAGTATTCGTACAAAGAACTATCATACGAGAGCTATTACGAATTATATGAAATCTCGTAATTGGAATATGGAAGGATTCTATCTTTACTATTCTGATAACGAAGAAGAAATCTATTTCGTATATTCTGATGATGTACCCAAATACAGAATCACAGAATCTATGGTAATGCGAGATGGAATTACTGTAAATCTTATCTTCGCAGATAACGTTTTCAATAAGAATAAAACGGATGTTGAATTGATTCGTAATATTAATCAAGCAATCTATGAAGTAGAATCAGACTACAACTATTCTCATATGATTACGTTGTATGCAATTGATCATTGCCTTAATGATTATCTCGATAGAGAAGCAAGGGAAATGATTGAGGCAGAAAAAGATACTAGCATAATCTTTGATAAGCATGATAAGAAAGAAGCATTAGAATTCATCAATGAATATATGGATTCTGATGATAAGAAAGATTTCATTCTTTCCATCATTGAAGCTAAAGATTATACTTATATCGATCGTGCTGAAGTAGTATTCAATAAGATTACTGGCTAATGAAAAATATCTTCCCCACCGAAAGGTGGGGATTTTATTTTTTCTCTGGCACATTATAATAAATGAAGAAAAGGGGGATGGAGGAATGTTAAAAGTATTTGTTACAGCGTTTGATAAGAGTCAGGAACCTGTAACTGATATGACATCATCAGATGGTCTTAGTTTTAATTTAACTAGAATGTGTTTGATGGTGTGTAATCACAGAATTCTTAAAAATGAAAAAGTATACTTTGAAATGGAAATCACCGATTTCAATCGTCAAAGTAACATGGTTCATATTCCTATATTTGTAGGTGTTCATAAAGATCCTGCTGGTGGTAATCTGGTTAATGATTGTAGCTTCGGATCTATCTATTATCCAGCAGGTGGAGATTATATCATTCATGAAAATAATCGAATGGTTCCTGGATTTGTAGATAGTGTTCCTGCTACGATAACAGCACCTACCATTATTCCAAATGATATTATTGGTATTGCGATTGATGCTCCAGCAAATGAAATTACAATTTATAATAACGGAGTTTGCTTATATATATGGAAACCATCTACATTTGATATGTCTACAGATACAGAAGGATTTTATGCTGCAATCTATTCTAGATTATCTGGTGTAGATATCCAAGGAAATCTTAATTTTGGTAGATATGGAACGAAATATTGTCCAACAGGATTTAAAACAATGCTGGATCAGCATAACTCATATCCGATTCCTGTTCAAGATTGTAGATTCGATCCGATTGTTGTTCCGAAGAAGAATAATGGTGATCTTTGGGTAGAACAAACATACGCTGTTGGTAATGTAGGACCGATTCCTGGAGATACAGATCCGTGTAATTTTGAAATGGATAATGTAGATGGATCGTTTGCTGTTGTGAATCGACCTATTCCAGTAGATTATCAAATCTATACAGAATTTAGAGTTCGGAATGCTACAAATAGTTATAAGATCGTTGGTATCCCAATGAGTTTTGGTTTATCGACAACGAATTATGATATTACAACCTGTAGTATCAGAATACCATTATGGCATCGAGCAAATATTTTTTATAAATGGTATCATACCACAGCAGGGGTAGAAACAGAAGAGAATGTATATTCCGTTTGCACTTCTGTTCCGAATCAAGGTGGAGATGTTGTAGGATTCTTTGTTGATTTAAAAGCTAAAATTATTCGAGTATGGGTTAATAAAGTTTTCTTCATGGAATATCCTATTCCAAATCTACCAACGCCTACTCCTCCAATGTATCTATTTTTCTCTTATGATAAATCATATAAGAGTTCTCATGCAGATGTATATTTGAATTTGGGC
>Ga0256407_10008015_pt1 | contig 15670 bp, 12 predicted proteins | sample RumenRJG_04DNA_FD_193489 | JGI IMG/M metagenome (GOLD analysis project Ga0256407, IMG submission 193489) | Bovine rumen microbial communities from Lethbridge, Alberta, Canada - RJG_04 | ecosystem: Host-associated > Mammals > Digestive system > Stomach > Rumen | place: Canada: Alberta...
ACCCACGACCTTGCTCAGCCATCTGCCATCCTGCCAGTTTGCATCCACGTCGTGATAGCGTAGCTTTACGAGAGTTGCAAAAAGATGACCTATATTTGCTTTTGTATAGAATGTCGTGGCATATGGTGTACTCGATACCGTCAGATTCACGCTGTTCACGTCTTCTACACTTCGCTGGGCTTTATCGCTAAGTCCTGCCAACAGACAAATACGCTGCACAACACTGAAATTCAAAGTGACTGTTTGAACATTCTCTGAATACTCACTCAAATTGATACGCTGTTCAAGAGCTGCTTTAACATCCTGTATGCGGTCATGCATACCTTCTATAGATGTAGCCTTATTGATTGTAAGCTGATGTATGTTGTTCATTACTCATTCATTTTAAGTCCGAAATAATCATTGGTGATATTCGTACACTGAGCTTCTTTGTCTCGATGCAAGGTGTAAGTGCGAGACACATACGCCTCAATCTTCTGGAAGTCGCGTTCAGTAGTAATCTCCGTATCTGTGGATAGGAGAATGGTCTGATGAGCCAAGTCGGGGAAGTAGTGTTCAAGAATTACTTCACGACTGGCTTTGTCGAGAACACCCATGACGGTATCAATCATCACAGGTGGCTCATAGTCACCAAGTTTGTAGAGAACCTTCAGCAACACCTGCATAACCGTTTGTTTTGCTCCAGCATTCAGTTGGCTGATGGAAATCTCGTTACCGTTTTTATGGAAGAACTTAAAGGATATTTCTTCGCTGTTTTCTCCAGACAACTCCACACGCCCTATATATCCAGCGTAAACGACAAGATTTTGATTTAGTTCCTCACACATCATGCGTTCAATGCTCCGCTTCTTTGTCTGCAAGAGTTTTGTGGAAAGATTTTTGAAGAAGTCTGGCAACTTGCACAACATGTCATATTTCGGGTCTGGAACCTGTGGTATGTCATAGTCATATCGGGCAATCTTGTCCCCCAGGTCTTTAATTTCCTTGCGTAAATTGGCGGTCAGGTCTTTTAACTCCTGGATTCGTTGGTTGTTTGCCTCATACAATTCTATGATTGTGTATTCGTGGCCACCGATGGCACGACGATAGTCTTCCAACTGTTGGCGACGGCGAGGCAGTTCTGCACGCTCCAAGTTAAGACGGTCACGCTTCTCATCAAGGGCGATGAAAGGATTAACGTATGGTGAAGACACCAGATTCTCCAAAATCTTCACTTCCGCTTCTGTCAAGAATGAATATTCGTCTTCAACCTCGGCTTCGTTCTGAGAATCCAAGATTTTCTGAATGATTGCTTGAATGTCACAAGAACCAGAAGGCAATCCTTTTTGCTGTTCTACAATACGAACAATTTTCTTGGTCAAATCCAAGACTTGTTCTTCAGATAGAATGTTTTCACGAGCCTGTGTTGCACGTTCCTTCTCGTGAAGGATCAACTCCACCTCAGAACGAATCACATCTGCAAGTTTCGGAAAGATGACGTTTGTCTCAATGTCACGGCAAATGTCATCTGCCTCTTTCCTGAAACTTCTTTCCTGTTGAGCATATAAGTTCAAAGAATCCTCAATCTGCCTGATTTTATCCCTTGTTACGTCGTCAGCATTGCGTCCCTTCTGAACCAATTCATATTGTTCTTTGTGGTCATTGGCGTAACTGAGTTTTTCAGTATATTCTTCATTCAGCCGCTCCAATTCTTCCTCTTTTGACTTGCGCTCTTTTACCAAACGTTCGTATTCTCTACGTTGGTTTTCGTTCTCCAAGCGTTCGGCTTTCTTTGATTCAAGAAGGGAAGAAGCACTATGACGCAACTGGATGTACTTATTAAAGCCCATCACCGAATTGATGTTCTTCTCAATCAGAGCGTTTATTTTCTCTTCTTTGAGCAGTTCGCTGGTTTTCATGGCATCGAAAAGAAAATACGTGCTCAATTCTGGAGGAAGGTTCGCTGTTATAATCTTCCTTACAACCTCTTCGTTTTGTGCTCGCTGGGCAGGTGTTTGGGCAGAACCATAAGTAAAGGTATTGCCTCCCATTTTGAGCTGTACACTCTCCACCACACGATCATTGATGACACGATACGTCCTCTTTAAGATGTACTGTTGCTCACGTCCCAGTACCATTCCTGAGAAGTCCACCTGAAGAATAATGTCACCCCCTTGGAAGCCAGGCTCCAGCTTTACACCAGCATTAAACAATTCATCAAATTGTTTGGGCGACTTGATGGTTAAACCATAGAGAGCATGGTATATAGCATCGAAGAGTGTAGTCTTTCCACAACCATTACCACCACCGATAAGGATTATCGGACGGTCATCTGCTACTTCTAAGTTGAGATCTAACTGACGATACGTCTTGTAGTTCTCGGCATAAATCCTTGAAATCTTCATGTCGGTAGATTGTTTAGAGCCTTATTCAGGATTTTGTTCAACTTGCGCTCGTCCTCAATGGCTTCACGCTCCTTATTACAAGGCATCAAGACATATTCTTTCAGCCATTCAGCATCAATGTCACAGTCACGGCATGATTGCTCGATAATTTCCATGTCTTCCTGCCGCACTCCGTAGTGGAGGAAAACTCGATCTAAACCTTTAGCCATATCTTTGCTTATCTATAATCTTTTGGAAAAAATGCCTCCCATCCCATAACGTCATCAGTATTGTCGATATGGAAACGGGAATAATACCACACATCATTTTTCTCTATCAGCACACCGCCCAGCAAGTGCTCTTCCTCATGCTCAGGTGCAGCCATATAGTCAATGAGCGCATTGTGCTTATTGGGAGCTTCCCCGTCACTTCCAGGTGATTTTGTGTCAAACAGGAAAATCTGGCCATTCTTCATTCGGATGATGAAATCCACATAGAATAGCAACTTATCACCCGTAGAAGCCTCGTAGGGTATTGAGTAATGCTGTTTTCCTTCGTCACCATTCTTATACCACCAATCAATGTACTCTTTGTTTTCTTCAAGGAAATTACGGAAATGCTGTTCTGGAGTAGAAGCATTGGTAAGTTCAAAAAATGGCATGAGTGCATGGTTTTCAACAGCATCCATCTTTTGATGCGTTGACTCTTTATAAAGACGTTCTGCTGGAACTTCCCATTGATAAGCATCAAAGCCACGTTGCTTGGCTTCCCGATGCTTGTTCTGAAGTTGTCGGGCATACAAGTCCAATGCTTTCTGTATGATTTCCGTAAATCGTGGTTTGTTGGCATGGTAAAGAATCACCTTCATGGCATCCGTCTCAAAGACTTCAAACAACTCTTCCATTGCCTGAAGCAGATAGCCTGCCAGCACGTCCGTTCCATGGGCTTTCTCAAACTGTGTCAGCAACGAGCGACAGTAGTCTATGAAAATGCGGCGTACTTCACCAGCACTACGTGCAAATTTGCTCTTTTCGCCCACGCCAATGATGCCTAACTCGTTTTGGAAAACCACGTTGGCAGGAATCTCTACGTTGATATTCTTTACATCGAAACGTATCTTGTCCTGTACCTTCTGCCTATTTTGATACGACACGGATTGCCCTGCGCTTTCATTAGTGCTTTCTTCAGAAGGTTCTTCTCCAAAGTCTGCAAGGGAGAAGAGCGATGGCTGATAGTTTACCAACCAATGACGTGTGAAACAGTCAATAAGAACCTTCTTGAAGTCAGGCCCAAGACGGTTACGGTCACTACTCTTGTAAACGCTGTAGTACGACTGTAATTGTACGTTTTCCAATTTCTCCCGACGGACAGCCTGTAGCACATCTTTATTCAGATAGTCCAAATCTTCCGCAACAATCTCTATGCGGTCTTTGCTGATGTCAGTATAGACGTAACCTACATTTAGTATGTTGTCTGTGTAGAATTTTTGCTCTGGCATACGCAAGATGCGCCCGACAGTTTGGATGGTGAACTGGTCACTGCTCAGTTTACGGAAAATAAGCAAGACGGCAGCGCGAGGGCAGTCCCATCCAAGTGCAATAGCCTGTTTAAAGAGCAATACTTCAGCCATGTTGTCTGGTTCTTCCAGATTTGGAAGATTTGCCTTCTCCTTTGACAGCCAAATTGCCAAGCGTCCATTTTCTGGAGTAATACCCTTAATAACTCCAAGATATTGCTTCACTTGGTCAGCAATCTGGGTGTCCTCCGCAGTCATGCTTTCGCTTGTGTCGTTGGGTAGTTGAATAAGCAAGAGCGGATTGATATTTACGCCAAGTTTCTTGTATGCTTCAGCCAGACGATTGCGCTGCTCTAAGGCTTTTTCTATCAGATGCTCATTCAATTCCGTGTCATTGTTGTAGCCTTTATTGATGTCTGGATTCAACACAACTTGTTTCTTAATCATTTCCTCTGCCACAACAGACTCGCGCGGTATGGTCACTTGGAAATCGCTATGGGTCTTTGGTGTAGCCGATATACGAATCTCTACCTTTGGTTTAATCTTCTCTAATACCTGCTTTGATTTGTCGGCTGTCTTCGACCAAAATAGATGTTCCTCGTCGATGATTACAACGATGGGGAGTCCATGTTCCTCCTGAGTGCGACGTGTAATCTCAAAGACGCTGTTACTTTGCTCTGTATCGCGCACCATCACATTCTTATCTTTGTTGATGCTCTCCCAGTTTACAAACAGTATCTCACCTGGTTTGATATAACCTTCTGCATGATCCAGTTCGTCGTACATCACGGCACGAAGCAGATGGGTTTCCGTGAAGTAGTTCTTCATTTTGAAGTAACTCTGCTGATGCAGCTTGTTTGGAGCAACCCAGATATACGCAACTTGTGTATATGGCATATCCCCACGAGTTTGCAGTTCTTCTGTGAGGTCTGCAAGCAGTTGTGAAGCCATCACTGTTTTGCCAGCACCTGTAGGGGCTTTGAATATCAACGAGCGTCTATGTCCTGGCAAGCGGAGCAGTTCGACAGTTTTCTCTACGAGTTCATGAACCGCTTTCTGTTGGAATTTCAAATCTTTCATTGTTCGCCTCCTTCCTCTTGTCCGTTGAACAAGTCTTGCGTAATTTCAGTTACAGTTTCCTTTTCCACCTCTAACTCAAAGAGTTTTTCCTTACGTTTCGGTAGAACCTTCTCGTATGCATCATAAATAGCAGCAGGAAGTGCCACAAGCGTTACCTTGTCGCTTACTTCTGCGAAATTGTCGTCGAAGGCATAGCGAGCTGGAGAGAAGATGTATATCTTCAATTTTTCTTTTCCAAAATCAAGGTTGGCAATCTCAGCTGCCAACTGGTCAACAATTTCTTCTCGATAAACCACAAGCATATGCTTCTTCCCATCCGAGAAATAACGCATCAAACGAGGGTTCACACGGAAACGTCCAAATTTGTTAAGCTCCGTGTATAGGTCTTCCTTGATGCAGAGAAGGTCTGTACTTGCGTTTACCAAGTCGCGCATGTTCTTCTGCGTACGGTCGCGTGGTATGAAGTCTGTGCGATAGTAGCGAAGACTATTGTTCTTCAATCCATCCACATCTGAGCCATTGGGTGTTGTATAGCCATTGATTACTCGCTTGTTGCGCTCGTAGGTCACATTCTCGCAAATGCCATTCTCATTATTCGTTACGAGAATGCATTGGCGATGGCCACCGTCTTCCGCATTTTGAAGTATAGTAGCATGAAGAGTAGTACCAGACCCAGCAAAGAAATCGAGCACTACAGATGATTCATCACCTGTTATTTGAATTATTCTTTGTATCAATTTAACAGGCTTCGGATTAGTAAATGTTTTCTCTGAACCAAATATTTGTTTTATAGTTGCAATTGCTTGACGGTTACTTTCTACGTCCTTATTATACCATAATGTTTCAACAGGTATATCAGACATGTTATCAGCATATAGTCTTGTGTTAACAGACCATCCTTTTTTTGTTTTTACAAACTCAAGTCTATTTTTCTCCTCTTCAACTTTCTCTCGGCTCCATCGCCAACGACCGTCAGAACCATCAGCTCTGATTGGTAATACAGGAGTACCGTCTGGAGCGATTATTGGGAAATACATATTTGGTCTGTCTTCTCGTTTGTCTGCATTTCCCATATACCTTAGAGGCTTCAGATAATACTTCTTTCCATTTTCATCTGTTTTGTTATAATGCTCAGGTATATCTGATACTTTCAACTTGTTTAGTGGTAAAGTTGTTATGTCCTTAGCATAAACCACGATAAAGTCATGACGTGACGAGATTATTTTTGCATCCATCCTTGGTGAATCAGCTTTCTCCCAAATAATGTTAGCGATAAAGTTCGTTGCTCCAAAGACTTCATCGCAAAGCAACTTCAAGTTGGCCTGCTCATTATCATCTATCGAGACAAAGATAACGCCGCGTTCAGAAAGTAGCATCTTGGCTATTTTCAATCGCTTATTCATAAAGGAAAGCCACTTGGAATGACGATAGCTGTCTTCACTATCTATATATGCATCGTTATAAACGAAGTCTTTATTTCCTGTATTGTAAGGTGGATCGATATAGATGACATCAACCTTCCCTTCATGTGTATATGAAAGGGCTGTCAGTGCTTCAAGGTTGTCACCTTCAATAATGATATGGTTTGGTGCATCATCTGCGTCAGATGGAATGTACTTGTCTTTCACTTCACGAAGCACAGGCAGTTCGTCGCGCAGCCGTTCCTCAACATCTTCGGGTTTATCCTCCCACACAAGTCCATATTTCTTGTGTGAGCGCAACAGTTCAAGCAAAGCGGAACGCTCCTCAATGCTTAAACCTTCAATCTCTTGTATTCTTTTAATAAGAGCTGTTTTATCCATTCTACTTTTCTTGCTGTTTTATTTGTTCTATGTACTCCTTATTGAAAAGGTCTTCTACCTCAACGCCAAGTAAACTGGCGATGCGGATGAATGTTTGTATGTCTGGCTGTGCGGAGTTCGTACACCACTTACTCACCGTGGCTGGGTTGACTTCAAGTTGTTCAGACAACCATTTATTGGTACGCTTTTTCTCAGCCAAGACCACCTTTAGGCGGTTCACGTCTTTTTTGTCCATTGTATAAGGATTTTATTCTGCGTCTAAAATTACTATTATTTCTTCAAATAAATGCAATTTCTAAGCAAAAAACATAATTTTGTCATTAAAAAAAATGAATTTAAAGTAAAATAGCAGTTTGTAAGTCAGCAAATTTCGTAGAGCCGGGTTTTGCCCCCTGTTTACCACCTTTGGCTATGTACTGCTTTCGACCCAATGATTTTCCTATCGCCTTTTATCTTGACACAGTTCTGCTTACAATCCTGCAAATTACTTTCCAAATTCAGTTTTTTTCAAAATTCTCTAAGTTCTAATGCCCCCCAGATTTGTCAATTGTCTCTTAATTCTCAACCTACCCCACATATACTTTACATATAGCTTACATATACACAACATATACACAACATATAGCTTACATATACACTACATATACACAACATATAGCCTACATATAGTTTACATATAGCTTGCATATAGCTTACATATAGCTTGCATATACCCTACATATACCTTCCCACTATTTTGTATTTACAAAAAGACAAAATAGTCTTTTTTTTCTACCATTATGAATTCTCAATTCTGAATTATGAATTATTCATTGTCAACTGTCCATTGTCAATTCTGAATTGTGAATTTGTGTTGCAGAATTAAGGTTCATAATATATAAACGCTAAAAAAAATTACTTTCCCCCCATTAAAACAGCAACAATACATGGGCAAATAGTAAGAAAATTATATTTTTATTTTTTTTATTCATATTTTTTTTATAGATTTGCGAAAAGACAATGTAAAAAGTCACGAGTTCTGACTTTCTGACACCTGAAAAAATAATATATTATGGATAGGACAAATCTCTATTGGATTTTAACAGGTTCATAGAAATGTCCAACTGAAAACCAACTAATAATAAATTGACATGAAAAAGGATTTTTTATGGAGTTTAATGGCTGTCATGATAGCCATGACAATGAGTGTGAGTTTCGTATCATGTGACGACGATGATGATGACAACGGCAGCAGTGGCGTTGGCAATGTATCTGCCCTGACGGGTATTATCGACCCCGAGAGCGGTCTGCGACTGAAATCCTTCGGCGAACATACGGTGTATTACAACAATGAGGGGTTGTACGATTCCATCGCGCACAAAGAAGATTATTTGGATGATTATGCTTTCCAATATGGTCCAGACAAGATTCGTAGAACGAATAATGCTTTTTACAACTATGTGACCGAATTTGACGTGAACTACGACAAAATGGGCCGAATGACATCTTATGAAAGCCAAGAGACCGGCGAATGTGTTTACTTCAAAAGTAATTGGACTGGAACAGGTTCGGCGTCTTACACCTACGACAAGGAAGGACATCTGACATCCATGACCCAATCAGGAGGGGAGACCGGTATTGAAAAGGGTAAGCCATATACTGCCAGTTGGATTGAAAAAGTCACGCTGACTTGGGAGAATGGTCTCTTGAAGGAAATAGCGTACGAAGATATCGGCTTAGAGAATGCACGGACATGGTCGGCTGTCTATACGTTCGGTTACGACACGGAATATGTGAATAAGTACAAGCAATGGGTTTACTTCTACGTCTTCGGCCAAAACAATTCCATTTTTTACCCCTATCTCGGACTGATGGGCAAAGGACCTGACAAGTTGCCTTCGTCTGTTACCTTCACCTATAAAGACAAGTTAGGTACTGTCGGAAATGACGGCTCCGAGACATATACTTGCAGTTACGAGTTCAATGCCGACGGTTCTGTGGCTAAGGCCAACGGCTGGGAGTACACCTACGAATATGCCACAGACAGCAAGTAATTAGTATTTAACACCTAATTTAATATTTTGATATGAACAAGTTTATTTTGCGCATGATGGCTATCATGATAGCCTTGACAATGAGTGTGGGTTTCGTGTCTTGCAACGACGATGACGACAACGGCAGCAATGGCGCTGGCTTTCCACCGGCATTGACTGGTACAGTCGACAAGGAGAGCGGTCTGCGACTGAAGTCATTCAGCCAACAAGTGCTGCATTATTCGGACGATGGTGTGCTTGAATCTGTCACCGCCTCGTATGACAATATGGAAGATCAGTACACCTTCGACTATCCTGCAAACAAAATAATTGAAACCTGGAAGTACACCAATGGTGAGACTGGTACGCAAATCTATTCGGTCAAATATAATGATCGAGGCTATATCACTGTTTTTGACACCGATTACGAAGAAGAAGGTTATGCTACATCCGAAAAGAACTCGTTCAATTATGATAGCGAAGGCCATATGTCGTCTTGCTCATTATATGGCGTAATAGACAGAATTAAAGATGGGGAACGACTCTATTTGGAATGGAATTATAAGGTTACCTTTGACTGGAAAGATGGCCTGTTGCTGTATTTGACTTTCGATGGTGAGGAAACTGAAAATGAAACGAAGTCATCAGGTATCTATAAATATAAGTATTACTATGATGCCGATTACCCGAATAAATATAAGCAGTGGGGCATATACCATGGTTTCCCGTCGGTAGGCGACACTTACTTTTTCCTGCCATTTATCGGGCTGATGGGTATCGGGCCTGACAGGTTGCCTTCAAAGATGACTTACATCGGCAACGACAATCAGGAAGACCCTGATCACAAGTGGAATTTCCGTTTCACTTTCAATGAGGATAGATCTCTGGCCACAATGGCTGGTTTTGTGTTTTCTTACGAATATGCCAATGGGAACGGAGAAACGCGTCTGGCGGCTCCTTCGGTCATGGCGGTAGAAGATGGAACAGATTTCCGTCCGAAGCATCGGCATGGAAGACACCTCTTCGGTGGCATTCCTGTAACAGGTAAAGAATAAAGGCTAATATGGATATCGAATTCGGAAATCTTAAACGCGAAGAACTGAAGGCGGCAGTGACACTCGCCGCCCGAGCCTATCGCAACTATGCCTACGTTGCGCTCTATTTCCCAGACGATGAAGAGCGGTTCAGAAGTCTGCAAGCATTTATGAACTGCGTAATGAAGAGCAACTTCGGCAAGGCCGACCTGCTGGCGGCGCGTCAGCAGGGACGTCTTGTCGGGCGTGCAACCTTGGAGTCCCCGGATTTTCAGCCGCCATCGTTATGGGAGAGTTTTATCAACGATGGCTGGAAGGTATATTTGGTCGCCAACTGGAAGAACGTGAACGGCTATCTCGCCATGGACGAAGGGGCATGTAAACCATGCCACGACTATCAGAAAACAAATCGGGGCGTATGGTATCTCAGTATGTTTGAGGTCGAGCCGGACTTCCAGGGACAAGGCATCGGCACCCAGTTCCTGGCATTTCAGGAGGACTATGTCCGCCAACGGGGTGGCCGCGAGATGGTTCTCTTCACTAACTCGGAGGAGAATCTTCGCTTCTATACCCGGCGCGGCTATGAAGTGTTCCATGAGTGCGAAATTGAGCATGATGGACGAAAAGTCGGTAGTTGGAGTTTGAAGAAATTGTTATGAAAAATAAGAAACTGCTAATACAGTGGCTTATAGCCGCAATTATCATCATCTTCTGTGGCGTATGCGCGAAGACATGCAGAGACGATAATCATAAAGAGTTGAAAATCGCCATTGCGTGGCGAGAAGATACTGATAATGAGTTTTGCACAAACGTAGTAGAGGCTTTCAGACAGGCTGGCGTTAATGTAACGGTGCTGCCACAGGTAAAAGCTTCGTACATAGATTATGAAGGCAGTTCAGTATCGGTTAACCAACTCGATGCCGACGGTATCGGATATCTGAGTAATAATGCTGGGGGGCTTGTACGTGCAAATTCTTACAATGGTTCTAATGTTGCCGAAGTGCTTCGTGATGTCGATGGTGTGGTGTTTACGGGTGGCGAGGACATATCGCCAAGTCTCTATGCCGTGCAGGAAGATTGGCACCATATAAAATCAGAGATTGATTATAATGCAGCACGTGATGTTTCGGATTATCTGACAATGGCGTATTGTCTCGACCACGACATTCCAATTTTAGGATTTTGCCGTGGCTCGCAGATGCTCGGTGTGGTGTCGGGCGCAACCATGATACAAGATTTGCCTGTGTGGTTTGCCTCTCAAAACTTAGACTATAACTATGAACATCGCAGAGAAAAGAGTGAAGGCGAAACCTATCGCGACTACACCCCTCACGATGTAAAATTAGCCGGCGATTCGCACTTGGCTAAAATGTTCGGCACCACTACGTTGACAGCAGTTCCTTCGTGGCATCATCAGGCTATACTAAGTGTAGATGGCACTCCGTTAAGCGTAACTGCCACTACAAGCGTTTCGGGCATTGAGACCATCGAGGGCATCGAACGCAAGGATAAGCGTTGTGCCGTAGCTGTACAGTTCCACCCCGAAGCCGCCATTGTCAAGCATTTGGGCAAAGGTGTGAACAATGCCAACGCTTCTCAATTTATGTCCTACGAAACGGCTATGCCTCTATTCAGAAGTTTTATAGAGTGTTGCAAGTGAGACACAAAAGAATAAGAAGATAGTTAATACCCCTCTTCTTGATTAAGCTAATCATGGTTTAGTTATATTTTATTGCTATACAATATGCTATTTCAGATTTATGAGCCATAGCTTTCATCTTACAGTCTCAAAACTATGGCTCATAATCATCAAAGCTTTCACCGGCATGAGCTAAAGCTTTAGATTTGTAAAACGAAAGCTTTCGTTCGACTCGTTCAAAGCTTTGCTTTTTTGTCGTATTCGTTTTACCCTGCCTGTGACAAGATGAAACATTCTATTTAAGCTCCATTTTACACCAACAACCTTTTTAATCATTAGCCGGTTATTCTTCGTCTGTAAAAAATGTAGCGAACGGATCGTAGCCGCTGAAACATTCAAGGTTAGGCTCCTGTTCGTTTATTTTTAGCCAACGGCTCCAGCCAGTTATCCGGTCAAAGCGCAACTGTCCATAGGTATCATCGAGGGTGGAGCCCCACGGAGTGCCTGTCTTTAGTGTGCCGTTTGACAAATATTCATAGGTTCCGTCTGCATTATAGAAACCTTGCCATTTCCCCGAATTATAGCAGTAATGTCCCTGACAGCCAAGCAGAATGCTGCAACCGACGGGCAGACCGTTCTCGTGAAGCCATTTGCTGGACTGCTCATAGACTACAGATTTGTAGGACGCTTCCCAAAGAGCGTCTGTTGACAACTCGGGCAATAGCATACATAACGACAGCATGTATTGAAATAAATCGTAGTTCGGACATTGCGTTTCGACCTTGTATGCTCCGGCGGTACACTTGTCTATATTAGCTTTCACTTCGGCATCGCCGCTTTGGTATGCTGCAATTAGACGGTCGGTAAATGCCCTTAACTCACGTCCAAAGACATCAAGGTTGGCAGTGCATGTGATGGTCATATCATGATACACTTCCTCTTCTTTGTCTTCTTCTGCTTCCTTGTCCCAGTTATCTATAACAGTCTTAACATACGTGCTCAGAGCATTCTCCAAATTGTCAGGGTTCTGACTGAGGGTGTTAATAAGAGCGGAGTAGTCGCCTCCTTGACCTGGTACAAGGAAGGTAGATAGGGCAAGATAGTCACAGTACGGAGCCAACTCAAACTGATACTCTATACAATTCATCAGGCAGGCATCCAGATATACGCAAGCCGGACGCACTTTGGCAGCTCCGATAGCCTGTGCGAGTGTCTTGGCGGAGAAGTGTTTGTCGTTATGCCCACAATCGTACATCACGCCACGAGTTCTTGCTGCGGCAACATTTTCTGGCAGTTCATCATCAGGCTGATAGCCACCACCATGATCGCTGAGTATAAGGATGTACTTCTTTGCCGGACGCACAGAAGCAGCCCAGTTGATGAAGTTTGTAAGCGAATCCGGGTTGGTTATATCAGCATTGTCATTGCCATATATATCTGTAATACCAGGAACAGTAGCGATATCTTCGACATCTGATTCCAAGAATGACCTGTCTATCTTGTCATCAATAACATAACGTACGCTTTTGCCGGCAAAGGGTAAAAGTTTCTTGAGCAGTTCCTTGTACTCTGTGTAATTATAATAGTAATACATTTGAGAAATCATGTCAATATCTGTCGAGTACTTGTAGAGCGCACATACATTAACGTTTTTGTAGCAGTCATCATCGGCACCGTAAAACTCAATCATATCACCTACAAGGCAATCGTCAAGATTACCGCCGCCATGACCATAATAGATAATGGTGTAGTCTGCCAGTTGCTGTGTTTCTTCTGATTCAATCACAGGGGTGTCATCATCGTCGCTACATGCCGTAAACATGCTTGTCCCACAAATGAGGATGAAAGTAAACACCCAACATTTAACATTTCCAAGAAATCGTAATCCGAACTTATTCATAATATATAACGCTAAAAAATTAAAAATTCTCTACTAAAACCCATTAAAATTGTAACAAGACATGGGCAAATATAAGAAAAAATCATTTATTTTTATTTTTATATTTATTTTTATTTTTATATTTATTTTTATTTTTATAAATTTGCAAGTAGACAATGCTAAAAGTCATGATTTCTGACTTTCTGACACCAGCAAAACAAATATATATGGATAGGACAAATCTCAATTGGATTTTAACAGGTTCATAGAAATGTCCAACTGAAAACCAACTAATAATAAATTGACATGAAAAAAGATTTTTTACATTCAAAACTCGTCATGACACTCACGGCAATGAACAAGAGTTACGCATCTTGCTACCATTCCGTCAGCCTCCCTATTCGCATTATGTCCTACGCGGTGTGAAATCCACGTAAGTTTCTCAAAGGGAAAAAACTTCGGAAGATACTCTTTGTTTTCAGAGATTTTTTTCAGAAAAGAACAAAGCGTTGTGCCGTAGCTGTGCAGTTCCACCCCGAAGCCGCCATTGTCAAGCATTTGGGCAAAGGTGTGAACAATGCCAACGCTTCTCAATTTATGTCCTACAAAACGGCTATGCCTCTATTCCGTAGCTTTATAGAGTGTTGCAAGTGAGACATATTAGTTTCGAAAGAAACTGATTATACAGATGTTTTTAACAAATAATTATGAAAAGAATTAGAAAATGGATGTTCGCCGCCTTCCTTGCTTTATGCAGCGCAATTACCGTTTGCATCGGCATGACTGCCTGCGAGAAGGCTCATGCGGAGAACGAGTTTCCCGAGCCAAAAGTAGAGGCAGAGGAACTAATACGTACCAGCCAGAGTTGGGATGGTGTGGAACTGCCCGACTATTTTCAGGGTCGCCCAGAACTCGTAGCGGTAAAGTATGTTTTCCCTCCAGGCATGAAACTTGGATGGCATCACCACGTGGCAATGAACTACGGCGTACTTGTACAGGGAGAACTGACAATCATTGGTCAGGACGGCAAGACCAAGGTTGTACACGAGGGTGAGGCTGTAGTAGAAATGGTGGGTACTATTCATCATGGAGAGAATCGTGGCACTAAGCCTGTAATTCTATATATGTTCTATCTCTCACAGAAGGATCTGCCATTAGCTGTGCAGCATCCTGAGATTCCAATGAATTAAAAACACAATATGAGTATGAAAAATATAATTCTATGGAGATGTGCTGCAGTTGTGATTATTTGTGCAGCCATCTTGACTTCGTGTTCCGATGATGACGAAACAACATCTACGCGGATACCGACAGATGAAGTGGAGGCACAGCTCTCACAGATGACTTTACGAGAGAAAGTGGGACAATTGTTCTATGTGCGTCCTGAAGCTCTTGACACAACAATCAAGACGGCTAATCTTGCAGCCTTGAAACTGCAAGTCGTAAACGAGACAATGCAGGATGTTAACGAGAAATATCCAGTTGGCGGCATCGTACTTTACGCCCACAACATCAATGACGAGTCGCAACTTACTAAATTCATTGAACAGATACGCAAACTTAAAGGCTCCCCGCTACTATGTGTTGATGAAGAAGGAGGACGTGTAGCGCGTATTGCAAAAAACAGTAATTTTGACGTAAAGAAATATGAATCGATGTCTGCCATTGGACAAACCGGCAATCCAAGCAATGCCTACGAGTGTGGCAATACTATCGGAAGTTATTTGCACTATTACGGCTTTGACATAGATTTTGCCCCTGTGGCTGATGTCAACACAAATCCTGACAACATTGTCATCGGCAATCGGGCTTTCAGCAGTGATCCGCAGGTTGCAGCTCAGATGGTAACAAACTATCTTCAAGGATTGAAGGATGCTGGCGTGACTGGTTGTATAAAACATTTCCCAGGACATGGCGATACAAAAGCCGACACGCATTACGGTTATGCGCAGAGCTTGAAGACATGGGACGAAATGCTGTCGTGCGAAATGATTACCTTCAAAGCGGGCATCCAATGGGGATGTCAGTTAATAATGACCGCACATATTGCGGTTCCAAATGTAACAGGTAGTGAAATTCCAAGTACAATGTCGTCAGTCGTTCTTCAAGACAAATTGCGTAAAGAATTAGGCTATCAGAATATTATTGTCGCTGATGCCATGGAGATGGGTGCTATAATGCAGCAGTACACCAATACGGAAGCAGCCATAGGGTGCATACAGGCTGGTGTGGATATAGTTCTCGTACCGAATAATTTCGTTGAAGCGTTTGATGCCATTGTTTCGGCCGTAAACAACGGAACAATCAGTGAAGAACGCATCAATCAGAGTGTTCGACGAATTTTA
>Ga0256407_10008016_pt1 | contig 15669 bp, 9 predicted proteins | sample RumenRJG_04DNA_FD_193489 | JGI IMG/M metagenome (GOLD analysis project Ga0256407, IMG submission 193489) | Bovine rumen microbial communities from Lethbridge, Alberta, Canada - RJG_04 | ecosystem: Host-associated > Mammals > Digestive system > Stomach > Rumen | place: Canada: Alberta | collected...
ATCTTTTACCGCCTAAATTTTTAGTTTTCATTTTAACAATTTTATTTATAATTCTTTCTTTTATTAATGTTAAATTAAAACAAAAATAAAAAAATTTATTATTTTTTTAAATTTTTCTTCCTTTTTCCAAACTTAAAAAAATCTTAAATTTTCATTAATTAAATATATAGAAAAATATATATAAAAAAATAATATATTTAAACAATATATTTAAAAAATAATAAATAAAAAAAATTAAAAAAATAATAATTTAAAAAATAAATATCTCAAAAAAAATATTTAAAAATGAAAACACATAGTGTTTCATCATCAAGAAGAGTACAAAGAAAATATGCATTAGGAGCACCATCATCAGTAAAAAGAAAATTAATGAGTTGTCATTTAAGTAAATCATTAAGAGATCAATATAAATTAAGATCACTTCCAATTAAAAGAGGGGATGAAGTTAAAATTTTAAAAGGAAAAGCAAAAGGAAAATCTGGAAAAGTTGTTCAAGTTTATAGAAAAAGAAATTGTATTTATGTTGATAAAGTTCAAAGAGAAAAACAAAATGGTCAAACTGTTTTTTTACCTATTAAACCTTATTATTGTGTTGTTGAGAAATTATTAATTAATAAAGATAGAAGTAAAACTATTGAAAGAAATGCTGCAAATAAAGCACATGCTGCAGAAAAATATAAACAATAAGATTTATTATTTAAAAAAAATAAAATATATTAATAAATAAAGATTAAAATTTTAATAAAAAAATAAAATTTATTTTTCAAAATTTTATAAAAAAAATAAAAAAAAATTTAATAAAAAAAAACAAAAAAATATTTTTCAAAATAAAAAAATGGTCTCAAAATCTTCATATAAAAAATTAAATATATCATTAACAATAATAATATTAATAATATCAATTTCTCCAATTGTATTCAGTGGAGTAATATATCGTAAAACAGACATGATATTTGCAAACAAAGGTCCATGGCGTCACACAGCAGCACTTCAAGTTTCAACTGTAAGTGTATTATTTTTCAGTATTATAATATCATTTATTAATTTCTTAATTTTTGAAAATAATAAAATTTTCAATATCATACATTTAATAATTCAAATTTGTTCTTCTTTACTTTGTATTTCAATTGGTATTTTTGATTTAGTTGGTAGTGTTGCTTATAATAATGAATTAACTCAAAGTTGTTCTGAAGATTATTCTGGTTTTTTTAAAACTTTTAGATATATGGATTCTTATTTTAAAGTTGCTGATCAATTACTTTGTTCAAATGAATGTCCTTGTAAATTTAATAAAATTAAAGCTTATGATGATTTTAAATATGGTGATAATGGAAAATATTATAATTATTTTAAAAGTTTTAGTATTGATAATGATAATGGAGCTATAAATTTTAATGAATGTTCTTTTATGTCAAAAGCTACTGTTTTTGGTAAAATAAATACTGATGAATCTATTAAGGAAATTGGAGAATTAAATTTTGATGATTTTTATAAGTTTGGTGTTTATTATGGAAGAATTGAAAAACAATTTAAATGTACTGCTTGGTGTAAAAAATCTTATTATGATGAATATACTAAAGAAAATAAGAAATTTTATAAATATATTTTTTCGGATGTTAATGGAGGTGTTGTTAGAAATGTTGGTTGTATGAATCTTTTTAGAGTTTGGTTAGTTAGATTTTTGAAAGCTTATGGAAGTTTAATTTTAATTGATGGAGTTTTTCAAGTTTTTTTATTTGTAATTGGGATTTTATATTTATTATCTCAAGATGAAAATAATGTTAAAGAAGATGATGATAATGGTTTTGAATAAATAATTCTTTTTAATTTATTTGATATTAGGATATTTAATATAAATATATTATATATATTTATATTTTTTGAAAAGGTTTTAATTATTAATAGAAATTAATTTTATATATTATAAGTTTTATTTATATACTTAAATATATATTTAAATGATTTATTTATTTATTTTGCTTGTTAAGCCTTTTATTTTGTTATATAAAAAACCAAATAATGCTAAATCTTTTATTTCTTTATTATTAAACATTAAATCATAACCTTTATTTGGTAATTGAATATAACCATTTATTTTAAAAATATCTTTCCCTTTTTTTCCATTTAAAAATTTTTTAATAAAAAAAGACAAATCACCAAAAGTACTTTGTCCAATTCTACAAATTAAATAATTTTCTTTATATAATAAAATTCCATTAAAATAATCTTTTTCTTTAATATCTTCAACAGCAAAATTAGTATTTTCAGTTATACCATTTAAAAATTTTTCATTAAATAATATTCCTTTATAATCTTCACCACAAATATTAAAACAATCAATTTTATCTCCACCTTCATATTTTAAATAAGCAATTTTTTTTAAATTATTATTATTAATTCCAGACATTAAAAAAATATTATAATAAGGATTTTCTAATTTTTTTTCCTCACCTTCAATAAAAATTTTAATATCTTTTGAATGTTTTAATTGAATAAAATTTAAATATTGAGAAAGTGATATATCAATTAATTCTTTTTTTGATTGTTCATCAAATCCTAATTCATCAAAATATACATTACAAAAAATATCATGTTGTTCTTTATCAAAAGTAAATTCATAATTATCATTTATTTTTTTTAAATCATATAAAAAAATATGTGTTCCTGTTTGAAAACTTTTAAAATAATTAATTAATTCTTCTGGTGTTTTAAATAAAAATTTTATTTCTTCTAAAATTAAATTTAAAGACTGTAAAGGATAATCACTTTTAGGAATATAATCTTCTTTATCTTTATTTTCTTTATCATTATCATTTTCAAAATTAATTTTATAATTAATCACAGGAGTTAAAATAAAATCAGAATCAATTTTTTTTTGTAAATTTTTTGAAATTAAACCAATAGAAATTTCATTTGAACATTTTGAAATAATAAAAAAAGAATCAGCTAATCTTAAAGCAGAAGTTTTCATAGTAATTCCATATTGAAAATAATTAATTTCCTTATTTTCATTTTTTGAAAAAGAATACATAATACTATTAAATTCAACACAATTCATTCCTTTACCATCATCTTTAATACAAATAAATATTTCATTATCATTATAATTTTTACTTTCTATAAAAATATTTTTAGTTTCAACATAATCTTTTAAACTATTCATAATAAAATTTCCAATACAACCAATTCCCCATTCATTATATTCACTAATTTTACTTAAAAAATTCCAAGTAATTAAATTATTAACATAATTTTTTTTTAACTCATTAAAAGAATAAAAATCCATATTAACTAAATCATTAGTATCAATAGAAATATCATTCATAACAACATTTTTTTTTCCTTTTCCATATTCATTATCTTCATTATCTTTATTTTTCTTTACTCCTTTATTATTATTATCACCATTATCTAATTTTTTATCATTACTATCAATACTTAAAATAACTAAAGAATCCAAAGTAACTTCTGCATTTTGCATTCCACCATAAATTGCTAAAGTATCACCAAAAATTATACTAGAATGACAAAATCTTCCTTCAAATTTTTCATGTCCATTTAAATTAACTTGAATATAAGATTTATTTTCAATATCATATAACCAAATATCATCTAAAGGAACTTTTTTTTCTCCTTCACCACCTATAATAATTAAATATTTATTATCATAATTAACACAAGAATGACTAGATCTTCCTTTTGGTAAAGGTGAATTATCTTTAATAATTTCTTTTTTAAAAACAGCTTTATAAATTTTTTTCTCTTCATTAATATCAAAATTCAAAGTATACATATCATTATATAATTCATCATTAGGAGCTTGACCACCAAAAATAAAAATAGTCTCATTTACCTTTGTCGATGATTGAGAATCTCTTTTAGGAATTTCATCACCTTCATTTTGGCATAAAATCCAATAATTATTTCTTAAATCTAATAAATTGGTACTAGAAATTACTTCATCATTTGAATTTAAACCAGAATAAATCATCATATAATTATTATCAATAACTGAACATAAATGACCATCTCTTGCACAAGGTTTATCTCCTATTGTTTCTACTTTATTCCATCTTTTATCATTAAAATTAAATGACCAAATATCATTTAATTTATTTCCACTTCCACTTCCACCAAAAATTATCATTTCATTATTATAATTTATTGCACTGTGGGAATCACGTGCTGGAGGAGAGTTACCTATCTGCTCTATTTTTAACCATGTTAATGATGTGAAATCAAGAGAATATATGTTTGATAGAGAACGTTGACTGTGACGACCTCCAAATATTATCATTTGGTTTTTATAAATTATTACACTGTGACCCCAACGCTTTGAGGGATGCTCAGAACTACGATGAGTTTTACGTGTTGATTGGGATATTAAAGTTATGTGGGGAAGAGGCATTTTTTTTTTTTTAATTTTGTTTTTTTTTTTATTTTTTTTATTATTTTTTTGGTTTTTAATATAAAAAATTATTTAAATCTATTAATTTTATATTCACAATAAGAATTTAATTTTATTAAATTCTTAATATAATGAAGGTAAAAACATTTAATTTTTTTTAATATAAATATTTATTATGGGTGAAGTTAATTGTAAAAATTGTAGATGTAATAAAGATGAAAATTTTTTAGAACAACATGAATTAAATACATCGAATGAAAATAAAAACAATAAAAATAATATAAATGAAAATAATCCTAAAATAACACCAGAAAATATTATTACAAATGATAATATAATAAAGGTTGATAATAAAGATCTAAATTATAATAATTCAAATAGTAATATTCAAAATACAAATATATTAGAAAATATAAATGACATAAATACAAATTTAAATCTTGAAGATAATATTATAACAGAAGAAAAAATAAAAGTAGATATTAATGATGATAATATTAACTTAAAGAATATAAATAATACAACAAAATTTAATAATATTCAAACTAAAACCCCTATGATAATAGATGACAACTATTTAGATATATCAAATCCAGATAATAAAAAATTTAATATTAAAAATTCACAAATTTCTATAAATACTCCAGAAATTAATAAATCAAAAACATTATCATCCAATATAAATAAATTGAATTTTCAAAATAAAACAAATATTTAAAAAAAAAAAATTTTAACAAATAAAAAAAAAAATAATATAATTCGTAAATCAAATACTGAAAAAAACTCATTTTTATATGATAATTCATTTCATAAAAATATTAAAAACTATAACATAAATAAAATAGATTTTGGAATGAATGAAGAAGAAAAACAAAATTTAAATATTAATGAAAAAAAAATATTAGAAGAAGCAGAAAAGAATTTAAGTCTTTTTTATCCAATTGAAGAAACAGAAATGTATAATTTAGAAAGAAAATTATCCAAAATTTCATTAAGAAATATATTACCTTCAGGAGAAAAAAATATTTTTGATAATGATGATATTATCTTTCATAGTGATTTAAAAAAATTAATAAATTTTAAAATTAATGCATACACACAAATGTATTCAAATAGATTTTGTGTAGTAACTTCAAAATCTTTTATTTATTATAAAAGCAAAGAACAATTATTAAGAAAATTAAAACCAATTTCTGTAATTCCATTTGAAAGTATTTTAAGAATAAATTTAGCCAAAATTAAAAAATATTCTAATAAAGTTGATCATATTATAATTTGTAATAAAATGAGATTTATTAAAAAGAAAAATTCAAGTATTTTAGGAAGTTTTTCTGAATCTGTAGATATTAATAATAATAATTATGTAAATGATAATTATGAAAGTTTATTAATTTTTATGGATGAAGATGAAAATTTAATTTATAAATGGTATTTGTTATTACAATATATTTTAAATAAGGTAAAAGAGAAAATATGATAAAATTAAATTTATAATTCATTATTTATTTACTTTCATAATTTATTAAAATAATATTTTTATTATTTATTTATTTAATCTATAATTTAAAACATAATTTTAATTTTTTTTTATTATTATTTATAATCATTAACTACTCTTTTATTTTCAGACTTTATATTCAAAAGTTTATTTACTGAATTTAAAGTAGTAAAAATATCTTGAGGAATAATTGCAAGCATTCTTTTAGTATAATAAATAATATTATTTAAACTATCCACATATCTTATCCAAATTAAAATATATAGCATAGAAAAATATATAATAATAATAATACACATTGTATATGTTATAATTTTTATAGTACTAAAATGATCATTAATTGATTCATTTAAATGGTCTTTTAATTGAATAAATAAAGGAAATAATAAATTTTCTGATATCATTTCAATTTCTTTCATTTGATGGTCATTATATAATGTTAAAGGTGAATATTTTTTATATAAAAGTTTTTTATTTTCATCTAAAAAAGAATCAGGTGGAGTATAAAATTTTGTTCCAAATAATGTCAAATTATATGTTAAATTATTTTTATTCCAAATTCCCATATAATTTTCAAATTTTCCTTTTATTAATCTTAATTCTTCAAAAATATTCGTCATAACAACCGATAAACCATATTTTAAAGCACCATTTAAAATGGAATAGCAATTATAGGTATTATTATTAGGATAAAATTCATTAAAAAATTCTTCAGTATAATTACATAAATCACAATGAAAAATTGAAAATCTATAATTTTTATAATCACTTCTAAATTTATTTTTATATTTAAATATATTTGATTGAATGGTATTTTTATATATAAGATGTTTTTTAAAAATATCCTCAATTATATTTTTAATCATATACATTTGAACATATGTATTAATATCAAATATATATTCTCTAATATAATTATATAATAAAATAAGATTTATTTGTAAATTTGATTCATTTGAAAATATTGTAATATAAACTTTTATACTATCTAAAAAGTTAAATATTATTAAAATTATTATTAAAATATATATAACTAGAAAAATCTGTAATGAAAAAAAAATTATATTTATTATTAATATTATTGTTGACATTTTAGTTTCAGATTCATTCTTATTAATGTTATTTGTATTAACATTTTTATTTATTTTGACATTTTTTATCTTCTGCTCATTCCATCCTGAATCATTACTTTCATCAATTAATAACATTTCATTTTCGCTTAAACTTTGAATTTTTTTTGCAAAAAATTCACATTTATTCAAATAATTTAAAATAATATCTCCTTTAATTTCAAAAAAAACTTCAAGATATGAATTTTTTGTAGTTTGAACTTCCATAAAAATATTATAAATAACATAAAAAGTAGACAAAAGAATAATAGAAGTTATAACATAAACTATAATAAACATATTCTTCCTTTTTTTAATAACATCATGAATTTCATCAATATATGCATCTTGAGCAATATTAATATCAATTAAAATTCCATTTAAAGTATTTCTCATAAAGAAAAAAATATTATTATTTAAAGGAATTAATTTATTATCAGATAATTTTGAAATAGCATATAAACTAGTAATTGATTTAGTAAGAGAAGAAATAAAACCAATATTATATATTGTAATTGAATAATCATGATTAATAAAATAAGTTGGTAAAAGTGTTTCAAAAATAATATCATAATTAATTTTACCTAATTTAGAAGTTTTAACAGATAAATCATAAATATAATTATTTGTTTTTAAATATAAATCAATTATTTTATTTGTATAATTTCTTTTATAATCTTCTTTATCCCTATATAAATTATCATATTCTGGAAAAGATAATAAAATTATTTCTCTTACTAATTTTAAACCATGAACACATCCCGTTTGAATTTCTAAAATATGTCTTATGTTTCCATATTTTTCATCTAATATATTAAAAAGATTTATTATTAAAATAAGGAAAAGTAATCCATATGAAATAAGAATTATAAAAATTAAAAAACTAATTATTTTTAATTTTATAATACATAAAGGAACTTCTACTTTTAAAAGAGAATCATAAATTTGTTGAAATAAAATTTCTTTTTTAACTTCTTCTTCTTTATTTAATTCTCTAAAAGATATTGAATTATTTACAACATTTTTATCTTCATTTTTCTTTTCTTCTTTAATTATTTTAATCACATCATTATCAATAATTTGTTGTACTCTTGATTTTTTTTCATAAGGAGTGTCTTCAAATTTATTATCTTGAAAATTATAAATTTGAAGAGTCATTTTAGAATAAGAAATATGATAATAATCATCATTTTTTTCACTATTATTTGTTTTAGAAAAATCTTTCTTATAATTATATTCACTATTATCATTTGAATTTGAATCACTTGAATAATAACTTGATTCTTCTGATATTTTTGATATATTATCTTCTGTATTATTTCCAAAATCATTTTCTTCATCATTTAATTTTTTTAAAGCTTTTTCTTTTAAATATTGAGTTTTCTCTTTTGGTTTATCTATTAATTTATAACAAATATTTTTAGGAATAAATTCAATTCCTTTTTCATTTGGAATTAATGGGATAAATTCTGAATCAATTAAATCTGGAATTTTTTTATTAATATCAGAAAAAATTTTTTTTTCTTTTTTATAGAAAATTTCACTATCATCAATATTATTTATATTTGAAGAAGATTTTTTTCTTATTTTTTGAAAAAATAAAGGATTATAATTATGATTTTTAGGTGTATCATAATTTTCAATATGATGAATAGTATTTTTTGATTCAAATTCAAAAATATATCCTTCTATTTTATCTTTAAAATTTAATTCCTGAACTATTAATTTTAAAGATTCTTTTTTCTTTTCAATTTCTTCTCCATTTTGAATTGTTCTTATCCAAGTTATTTCAGTTAAATTTTCATATACTTTAATTATTTCTTTTTTTATTTTTAATCTTTCTTCATAAGATGGAGATTCAATTTCAATTGTTAATCTTAAATAATCTTCATGAAATTCTTTAATAAAAGAAGTAATATCACATGTATTAATTAAATTAGAAAAATGTGTCCCAAAAAGTTTTACACAATTACTAGTAAAATTTTGAATAATAAAATGATTATTTGTTAAAATTATATATGGAATAACCCCATTTGTATTATTATCTTTTGATGAGAAATAACTTTTATATTTCAAAACTTTTAATATCCATAAAAATTGACTTGAATCAGTTTTAATAAAAGTTGGTTTAAAATGAAAAGGAATTAAATATCTTGATTTAGTAATTGCAAAAATACATCTTTTTTTATATTTAGTATTATTAAAAACATATTCTTTTTTTTCTTCTATATTTTCTTTTGTTTTTTCTTTAATAAATTTATCATGAATATTATGTATAATATCAGGTATTAAAATATTAATTGATTGTCCAATTAATTCATTTTGTGTATAACCTAATATTGAACATATATCATTTGATACATTTATTATTTTCCCAAAATTTTGTGAATGTGCATTAAATATTAAATAAAAATGCATATCATCAGACATTAAATTATTTAAATCAAAATTATCTTTATTTATATCCAATTTTTCATTATTTGGAATTAGTTTAATTGTTTCTATTTCTTTATGAAGTTCTGAACTTTGTTTATAATCTGACATTATTTGATGTTGGAATTCATAATATAATTCTAATAATTCTAAATCATTACTTTTTATTTTTCTTAATAATAAATATAAATTATTAATTTCTAAATTTAATTTATTGATTTGACTTCCATATTTACTTAAAGAATGAAAATCATGTTGATTTTCTAAATAATTTTTATATAATAAACTCCAAAATTCAACATATAAAATAGATACTTTTGATATTAAAGATTTAAATGCTTTAAATTTATTTTTAAATAAAATAAAATTTCCTTTTTCCTCATTTTCATTATGAAAATTAAATTCGCAATTTAATTCATATTGTTTTTTATGTCTATAAATAATAAATTCCTCTTCTAATGTTTTTTCTGATAATTTTTCACAAATTTCTAATTGTTCAGCAGCTTTTATTTTATTATTCATTTTAGAAATTAAAAAAAAAACATAATTAATTCTTAAAGTAACATCCTTAGGAAATTTTGTCAAAGCCATTAAAAATAAAGTTTCAATATATTCAGTTAAACAAATAACTGATTTATAAATATCTTTTGTATTATATAAAAATATTTTAAGTGGACAATGATGATAAGTACAATTATTTTCTATTTTTAAAGCATAACTTATTAAAATTAATTGAGAATCCCTATTTTCATATTTTTCAATTTGAAGTATTAAAATTCTTATTCTTTGAAGAAAATCTTTTGATGTATATAATTTTGAAGGATCTACTAATAAAATTGATAATGGTGATGAAAATTTATAATATATTACTATAATTATAAATGGCCATCCAAGGAAAAAAATTATTACACCTGAATTAAATTTTAAAAAAACATTAATTATTTTTATAGATATTAAACAAAAACAACTCCAAAAAAAAATTGCATTTTTTAATATTTTCATTTTTAATATTTCATCATTATATTCTGGTAATTCTGATAAATAATAAAATAAATGCCAAAATGAAAGTAAAATAAGTGTAAAAAGTAAAATCCATTGATTACCATTACCATAAAAAGTAAAAATAAATACAATTAATAATTTAACCCAAAAAGCAGAAATATCATTTTTATTTGTTCTTTTTCCAATTGCAGATTTTTGATGATATGAAGTTTCAAGAAATGTATAAATAAAAAAATAAACTCCGCTTAAATAAATTGTGGTAATTAATAACATTATTACAATGTGAAAATAATGGATTCCTTTATAACATTTTACTGATGATGCATATTTTAAATGATTATCTTTACATACAAAAATTGATAATAAAATATCTATATTATTTAAATTTATAGTTTATCTTACTTAATATTGGAATGAAAAGAATTTGAGAAATTAAATGTCCAATTATAAAATATACTTTTATTAAAAATATTATTATAGTATTTTGAACCTTTCCATAAAACATTAAATAAATATTTAAAGAAAATTCAAAGATTATTAATAAAATGATAAAGTAAAAGAATATAAAATACATTTTTTCATTATTTAAAAAAAATTTTATCAAATTAAAATAACTAAAAATAGGAGCAAAAAAATGATATAATTTATTTGGTTTATATAACTTTTCAAACTAAAATTTGTTTAAATAAATAATTATACCGATTCATAAAAAGAATATGATAATAATTGGAATAATAAAATTGGAATTGAAATAATTTCATAAGATAATGATGCTGAATAATATTTTAAACCTAAATATTGAACATCGAATAATTTAATTTTAATATTTAATAAAAATTTTTCAATTTTTGAATTGCCATCCTCATCTTGAAATTTTAAGTTTTCAAGAGTAGATTCTTGCATTTATTTGAGTCTGATAACAAATTAAATGTAATAAAAAATTGTTTAATTAAATTCTTTTTTATCCTAAAAATTATTAATAAAAAACACTTTAAAGAATTTATATAAAATATGAAAAAATATAATAAAAGAATTTATAATAATATAAAAAGATGAAAACCCATGAATTATTTTATATAAAAAAATATAACAAAATAATAAAATAAAAAAATAAAGAAAAATTAAATATACATATATAAACTTTTTAAATAAATATCTACATTAGCTATGAAACTGTGAAAAATAGATTAAAATATGCATTATAATTAATATAAAAAAGAAAATAATAATGAAGAAATAGGAAAAATAAAAATAGAATTTAATAATAATGGATTTAAAGATATTGAAAATTATAAATAATAAAAATTATATAAAAATTTTTAAAAGAAATCCATAAAATTTTGATGAATAATAGTTGATGGATTATGAATTATTTTTTCTCTTTTCCATTATTTTAATTGATATATTTTACTTAATTTGACTATTTTAATTTCTTATTCTACCCTTTTCTATTAAATCAAATATGTTCAAAAAAGACATTAATGTTTATTTTATTTAGAAAATTTTATTAAAATGAATAATAATATTTCTTCTTCTATTTTATTTTTTATTCATAATATTATAAAAATAATAACATATTTTATATATATATAAATTAAAATATTTTTTACCTAATTATAAAATATCTATTATTCATTAATATGAAAAATTTAAGTTAAAAAAATATATAAAACATGCCAAAAATACAATAATAACAAATTTTTTTCAATATATAATACAACAAGAATTTTTTGAGATACATTCATTATTATTATTAAACTTACTCATATAATTATTACAACTATTAAACTGTTTATATGATTGAATTAAAGTGATATCAGCAAAAGGAACATTATATAATTTATCAATAAATTTAACTTTTTTTTTTTGCTTAATATCATTATGATTTAAATTATTAAAATTTGAAAAAATACTTTTATGAAAAGAATCTTCATTATTAAAATTTTTTGTATCTTTTTTTTTTAATACAGGTAAAGTAACTTTACTTCCATTTTTAATATTTGAATAAACTGAACAATTAGTTGATATATCTAAAGAACCTGAATATGAATGATTTTGATTATGTTGATTTTTTTTTAAATTAATTATTTTATTTTTCAATTCATCATTTTCTAAAATAAATTTAATATTTTGTATTTTTAATAATAAATCTCTTGGAAGTAATAAATTATTTAATATTGCTAAATAAATAGAACTATCTCTTGGTAATTCAAATTTTTTTTTAATATTAGTAATTAAACTATTAGGATCTAATTCACTAGTTGATGGCAAATTATTAATTTGATTTTTCATATAATTTATTGCTTGCATTTCTGAATTATAAATTTTTAATGCTGAAATTACTTTATCTTCACTTTGAATTAATAAAATACTTCCACAATATTCTTTTGATACAAAATTATATGATATTTCATTATATAAATTTATTATTGATATTTTTATTTCTAAAAAAGAATTAATTTTTTCCTTTTTAAGTATTGGATTTTCATAATTTAATTGAAATTTACTAAATATACTTTTTGTTTTTTCTCTACTTAATGAAAATATATTCAAATTTTCTTCATTATTTATAATATAAGAAAAAGTAAGATATTTATTTTCATTTTTTGATAAAATTGATTCTGGATTTCCTATATAAAAACCAATTAAAGTAACATGACTTAATAATTGAATAAATTGAATTAATAATTCTTTTGGAATTTTTTCAACATCTTCTAACCATAAATTCGCTATTTCATATATTATATTTGTTATTTTGTTACAATTTTTTAACTGATCTAATTCTTCTTTGTTTCCAAATATTATAGTTTCATATCTATTTAAACTTAATATCCAATTTTTATATTTTAAATCAAATGAAATTTGAAAATTATATTCACTTAAAATTTTATATTGATAAATAAATGTGGTTTTTATTTGATTTGAATTATATAACTCAGATAAAAAAGAAAATAATTCTTCTTTAAATAATTTAGTTTCATTTCTTTTTATTTTAGTGAATTCATAAATATAAGGTAAACCCCTTTTTAAAATTTGAATATTTTTATTTCCTTTTTCTTCATTAATCGTTAATCCATTTCTTAAAATATTGCCTAATAAAGTTTGAAATAAATCAAAATTTCCTTTTTTTTGTATTAGATTATATGAAAAGGTATTATTATAATTTGGATTTAAAGTAATGACTTCTCTTTTCTACTTAAAATTAAAAAAATTTTTTACTGAAATTATATTAGAATTTTCATTCAACATATTTATTACTGTGTTAATATTTTTTAATATTTCATTATCATTATAATTATCTTTAATAACTTGTGATAAATCCATATTTATTTAAAAAAATTGTTTAAGGTATTAATTACATTAAAAAATTTAATTATTTTAATAATTTGTTTTCAATTTAAAATTAAAGAATACATCATTATGAATTAATGTATTATTATATTCTATTTTAATTTTATTTTTTATTTAAGTTATAATATATTCAAATTAATTTATTAATAACAATTAAAAAGTTTATTGCTATTTAAATATATTTTATATTTATTTTTTCTTTTATTTCTTTTTTTTAATTCTAAATGATGGATTTAAAATTGGAATTTTGTTCTTTAAAAATAATATATTTAATTATTTATTTCTCATTTAATTATTTTAATTTTGATTTTTTTTTATTTCTAGTAATAATTTAAAAATGAATTCAAATGATATTGAAGAAAAACTTGAAAGAGATAATTTAACAATTAAAGAACAGATATTGAATTTACAAAATACAATAAAAAAATTAAAAAAAGATATGCTTTCATCAAAAGAGTCAAAACAATTTCAAGAAGATGAAAATAAATATCAAAATATAATAACAAATTCAAATATAAATTCAAACACAAATAAAATAATAGATGATGAAAATGAAAAAGAAAAAGAAAGAGAAAGACAATTAAAATTTTCTTTTAATAACAGAATGTTTCAACAAGAAAATAAAAATAATATGAATGAAGATAATAATAATTTTAATAACGAAAATGAAGAAATTGGAAATATAAATTATAGAGATAGTAATTATAGTTATAAAAACAATGATGAAATATATGAAAAAGAATATTTAAATAATAAAAAAATAATAGAATATAATAATGAAGATTATAAAGGAACATTTGGACATGAAAATAATATTTATAAAAACAATAATTATAAAACAAAATTAACAAATAATGAAAATGAAAATATGAAAAAGAATTTTTATCAAGAAAACATTGAAAAAATGAAAAAAGAAAAAGAATTAATAGAAGAAATGTCAAAAATAAAAAAAAAAATAAATTCAAAAGTAATAAATATGACAGAAAGTTTAACAGATAGTGAAGAAATAGAAAATTTAGTTTTACCAAATAATAATAAAAAATATATTAAAGAACCAAATAGTGATTTATATGATTTAAAAATAAATAGAAGAGAAACAGAAGGTTTTAATGATGATGAATTACAAATTGAAGATTTATCAAAAGATTCAAATCAAAAAAAAATGAAAAGTGAAAGTAATTTTCAATTTAAAAAATTCTATAATAAATTAAGAGATGATTCTTTTGATAATTCAGATAAATCACTTGATGAAAAAATTAAAAAATTACAAAAGAAAAAATTCCAAGTTGATAATTTAACTCCAGTAAATAAACAAGTAAAAAAAGAAAATTCTATATCAAAAAATAATTTAAGTAAAAAAAAAATTTTACAAAGACCTAAATCTTCACAAAGATTTAATAATATTCATAATTCAACTTTATCATCAAATAGGAAAAATAATTTAAATAATTTAACAAAAGGAAGTGCAAATGGAAGTAAACATACAATTAATTCAAATTATGATAATTATAATAATAATATTAGATTAAATGAAATTAAATCATATAAAAATGAAATTAATAATTTAAAAGAAATGATTAATAAATTAAAAAATGAAAATGAAAAATTAAAAAGAAATTTAAAAAAAGAAAGAGAACAAAATGAAAAATATAGACAATTAACTGAAGAAATTATTAAACATTATGAAAAAACTAAGAAATTTAAATAATTAATAGTATTTTAAACATATTTTCAATTTATTATTATTTATTATTATTTTATTATTAAAATAAATCTTTTTTCCCTTTTAAAAAAAATTTAAAAATATTCAAAAAAAATCAAATCTCAAAATAAAAAAATTAAAATTTAAAAAAAAAAAAAAATCTTAT
>Ga0256407_10008017_pt1 | contig 15669 bp, 16 predicted proteins | sample RumenRJG_04DNA_FD_193489 | JGI IMG/M metagenome (GOLD analysis project Ga0256407, IMG submission 193489) | Bovine rumen microbial communities from Lethbridge, Alberta, Canada - RJG_04 | ecosystem: Host-associated > Mammals > Digestive system > Stomach > Rumen | place: Canada: Alberta...
GCAGATTCCGCAGCGTTTATTGGTTTTCACGCAGATTCCGCAGTGTTTATTGGTCTCACGCAGATTCTGCAGATTTCGCAGATGGTGGTACCCTTCACGTAATTAAGAGCTCAAGAGCTCAAGAACTCAGAAATTCCACCAATGCTTCTTCTTGCTCCCTTCACCGTTTTGTTCACGGATGAGGTCGGCGTAAGACTTATGCTCGTGGATGATGCGGTAGATCTGACCCCAGTCAGGCAGTCCGCCGATGTTGCGGTCGTCGATGAAATAGTCCACTTTCAGTTTACGCGTGAAGTGGTGACCCTTGTCGAGGTCGTCGTCGGGGTGGTCGGCGTTGACGGCGTAAAACGTCACGCCGCGCTGGCGACACCACTCAATCGCCTCATCCAACAGTTCCCCCTCACGCACCGTCCACAGAATGAGCTTGTGGTTCTCAGCCAAGAGCATGCGGAGCGTCTCGGTGGCAAACGGTATCTCCTTGCCAATCTTCGGGTATTCGTGTTCGACGATGGTTCCGTCGAAATCAACTGCAATCTTTGCCATATTCTTTCGTGTTGTTTCCTGCAAAGTTACGAATTATTCCTCATATCGGACTCCAGCCCTGCTTAAATTTTGTGTGGCAAGCAATTTTATAATCCTTTGTTTTGTCTTTTCAGTTAAAATGAGTATTTTTGCAGGAAGAATTCAAATATGAACTAAAATAACTTTGAAGTACTTATGAATTTGTTGACCAAACTATTCAATAGAAAAGCGAAGGAAACCAAGGTCGGTGGCATGGAAGACTATATGTCGCTGGTGAGGGTCTATTTCCAGGCATCCATCGCCGCTCAGGTAGGCATCACCAATCTGGCCATGTTCCCCGACCTGCGCATGTTCAAGACTACGCTGCATGTGCCCACGCAGGGCAATAAGCTCGGAGTGGGTGAGAAGGCCCACTGCCGTAAGATGATGAAGGAGATTTACCACACCGACGACAGCTTCTTCAAGGAGATTGACCAGAGCATCCGCCACAACTGCAAGCGCATCACCGATGTGCAGGCTTACCTCATTCAGTTTCAGAATTTTACGCAGGATTTGATGATGCTCACCGGCAACCTGATGAAGTTCAAGCTGCGTGTGCCCTCCATCTTCAAGAAAACTATCTACGCCATGACCGAGAAGACGGTGGGGGATATCTTCATGAAGAACGACTTCAAGGACCCCAGCGTCATCAAGTCGGTGATGAATGTGCGCAAGTATAACACGCGCCTCAGTTTCTCGCAGAAGTGGATTACCGACTTCATCTATCAGGTGGTGATGCTCGCCAAGAAAGAGCCCGCGCCATCGAAAGAGGAGGCCGAGGCTGCTGAAAAGAAATTGGGAAAGAAATAAATTAATTGACGGCTTTTTACGAAAAAGTGGCCAAATCTTTTGGATTTATCACTTTTTAAAGCTAAATTTGCACAAATTTATGTTGTCATGGATTCCAAAGAACAAGCTATCAATACGTTCGCGACTCGTGTGAGACAGTTGATTCTGCAATACGAGGACCTGAGAAGAGAGAACATGAGGCTCCGCACTCAGTGTGCCCGGCGTGAGGAGCGCATCAAGGCTTTGGAAGACAAGACTGCCCGTGTCCAGCATGATTACGACACACTGAAGATGGCAAGGATGATGCAGCTCACCGACGGCGACGTTGAGGATGCCAAGAAGCGCGTCAACCACCTCATCAGAAGTGTGAACAGGTGCATCACGCTGCTCAGTGAGAAACCTTAAGAGCGACGACGAAGAAAGTGGATCAGGAAAAAATCAACATAAGGCTACATATCTACGATACCGACATCAGCGTCAGGGTGCCGCGTGAGGAAGAACCTCTCTATCGGAAAGATGCGGAGCTCATCAACGAGCTCCTCAATGTGTATTACTCCAACTTCAAGGGAAGCAAGAGCGATAAGGAGATTATCTACTTCGCTATGATTGACCTCGGGCTGCGACTGCAGAAGGCCAATCAGAAGAACGACACCAAGCCTTATGAGGATATTCTAAGTAAACTTACTTCCGAGATTGAGGACGAACTGAAACGGGGGGAGTAAAGGTTACCTGGAATATGAATCAATTTAAATATACAGAATAAATGAGTACTATAATCATCACCGCTGCAGCCGCGTTGGTTGTGGGCGGAGTGGCTGGATATGCCATATTCCGTTATGTATTGACGGAAATCTATAAGAAGAAAATGGCTGAGGCAGAGAAAGATGCCGATGTAATAAAGGAAAAGAAACTGCTCGAGGTCAAGGAGAAATTCCTCAATAAGAAGAATGAACTGGACAAGGAGGTGCAGCTGCGCAACCAGAAGATGCAGGCTGTGGAGAACCGCTTGAAGCAGCGTGAGCTGACGCTGAACCAGCGTCAGGAAGAGATTGGCCGCAGCAAGCAGGATGTGGAGCGCGAGCAGCAGCGACTGGAGAACGAGAAGAGTCTGCTCGAGGTGAAGCGTCAGGATCTCGACAAGATGCAGGATCAGGAGCGCGCCAAGCTCGAGGAACTTTCGGGGCTGTCGGCTGACGAAGCCAAGGCCCGGCTGGTAGAGAGCATGAAGGATAAGGCCCGCATGGATGCGGCAAGCTATATTAATGAGGTGGTCGACCAGGCCAAGCTCGACGCCAACATGAAAGCGAAGAAGATTGTCATTCAGACCATCCAGCGTGCGGCCACCGAGACCGCCATTGAGAATTCGGTCAGCGTCTTCCATATCGACAACGATGAGGTGAAAGGCCGCATTATCGGTCGCGAGGGCCGCAACATCCGCGCCTTAGAAGCTGCCTGCGGCGTTGAGATTGTGGTCGACGATACGCCCGAGAGCATCGTCATCTCTGCCTTCGACCCTGTGCGTCGTGAGGTCTGCCGTCTGGCGCTCCACCAGTTGGTGGCCGACGGCCGTATCCATCCCGCCCGTATCGAGGAAGTGGTGGCCAAGGTGAAGAAGCAGTTGGACAACGAGATTATCGAAACCGGTAAGCGCACCGCCATCGACCTCGGTATCCACGGTCTACACCCTGAGCTCATCCGTATCATCGGTAAGATGAAGTACCGCTCCTCTTACGGTCAGAACCTGCTGCAGCATGCCCGCGAGACGGCCAACCTCTGCGCTGTGATGGCTGCCGAACTGGGATTGAACCCGAAGAAAGCAAAGCGCGCCGGTCTGCTGCACGATATCGGTAAGGTGCCCGATGAGGAGAGCGAGCTGCCGCACGCATTGCTCGGCGCCAAGATTGCGGAGAAATATAAGGAGAAGCCAGACATCGTCAACGCCATCGCCGCTCACCATGACGAGGTGGAGATGAAGACGTTGCTGGCTCCGATTGTGCAGGTCTGCGATGCCATCTCCGGTGCCCGTCCGGGTGCCCGTCGTGAGATTGTCGAGGCTTACATCAAACGTCTCAACGACCTCGAGGCCATCGCCATGAGCTACCCCGGTGTGACCAAGACCTACGCCATTCAGGCTGGCCGCGAGCTGCGCGTCATCGTCGGCGCCGACAAGATGACCGACGACGAGAGCAATAAGCTCAGCTCGGAGATTGCCGAGAAGATTCAGAATGAGATGACCTATCCGGGTCAGGTGAAGATCACCGTCATCCGCGAAACCCGATCGGTGGCGTACGCGAAGTAATCCCCGTTCTTGTCTCACGCAGATTGGTCTCATGTAGATTGGTCTCATTCAGATGAATTTTGTCTCACGCAGATTTCGCAGATAACGCAGATTTCCTGCCCACCCTTGATTTCGCAGATTTTTCTCATCACCCTTGGGCACTGAGAAACACCAATATTGAGAAAATCAGAAAGCCCGGTATTGAGATAAATCTGCGAGATCAGAAGGTATTGCATAAATCTGCGAGATCTGCGAAATCAGCGTGAAAAAATAATCGCGAGATTAGCGTAAAGATAGACTTCAACAATAACCGGCTCTGTCAGTCTTTTGCTGATGGAGCCGGTTTCATTATTGTAGGAGGGTCGGCATTTTTGCTGACCATATAATATAATAAGGTGTAGGTCAGAGCGCGGCGGTGAAGGTGAAGCAATCGCTGAACGCCTTGCCAACACCTGTCGGCTCTTCGCGGAAGATGCCGAAGAGGGCACTACCGCTGCCACTCATCTGCGCATAGACGGCGCCGAGGTCGTAGAGCCGCTGCTTGATGTCGGCCAACTCCGGGTGCGCTTTGAACACCGGCCCTTCGAAATCATTGCTCAGATCATCTTTCCACGTGTCGATGGGCTGCCTCACCACCTCGCGGCAACATTTGGCGGGCTTACGGCAGACAATCTGCTGATAAGCTGCACCCGTAGAGACGGCGACGTCGGGTTTGACGATGGCGATGAAGTAGCCGTCGAGGTTACCCTTGGGGCCGTCGGCGGGCTCAAGCACCTCACCCCTTCCAACGGCAAACGACGGCTCCGCCGTGATGAAGAAGGGGCAGTCGGAACCCAGTTTGGCTGCATAGCGCTCCATCTCCGCAATGCCGATGTTGAGCCGGAAGCGCTCGTCGAGGAGCCTGATCATGTAGGCGCCATCAGATGAACCCCCACCGAGCCCCGCTTGCATCGGAATGCGCTTGACCAGATGAGCGTGGATGCGAGGCAGCTCATAGTCTGCGGCAAGCAGCTTGTAGGCCTTCGTAACCAGGTTGTGTTGCTCATCGCAATCAACGGCGTTGCCCGTAATCTTCAGATCACAGGGATACTCGGACGGGAAGTGCTCGTCCATATACTTAATCTCGAGCGCATCGGTCAAAGGAATAGGGTAGAACACGGTCTCAATATCGTGGTAACCATCCTCGCGTGCGGCTATGACGTTGAGTCCAAGATTTATCTTGGCGCATGGAAATGTTATCATGCCACAAATATAATCTATTTTCCTCAAAAGTGGTCCGTCATCTCATCTAAAATTTGTAAATTTGCATCACTTTCTATAGATATCACTCGTTGTTAATATTACTTTGTTCAAACAATGCCCGAACAAAATCATTCCAATAGTACCCGTCAGCGCCGTAAGACTTCGACGCCCATTGACCCGAGCTTCGGCCATCTGCAGCCACAAGCCACTGATATAGAGAAGGTGGTGCTGGGTGCACTGATGATAGACAAAGATGCTTTCTCTGTGGTCTCAGACATGCTCTCGCCCGACAGCTTCTATGAGCCCCGCCATCAAAAGATATTCCAAGCCATTCAGGAACTCAACCTCGAGGAGAATCCGGTCGACATCATGACCGTGACCAACCAACTCATGAAGGATGGCACCCTCGACGAGGTGGGTGGACCCGCGTATGTCGTTGACCTCTCCTCACACGTGGCTTCGTCGGCGCATATTGAGTATCATGCAAAGATTCTGCAGCAGAAATACATTGCCCGACAGCTCATCTCCTTCGCCAGCGTCATCGAGACGAAGGCTTTCGACCCGATGATTGACACCGACGAACTGATGCAGGAGGCCGAGAGCTCGCTCTTCGAGATCTCTCAGAAGAATATGCAGCAGGACTACACCCAGATTGACCCTGTGCTGGCTCAGGCGGTGAAGATCATGGAGAATGCATCGTCCAACAAGACGGGTCTGACGGGTATTCCCTCGGGCTTCCATAAGTTGGACGCCATCACCTCGGGTTGGCAGAAGAGTGACCTCATCATTATCGCCGGTCGCCCGGCCATGGGTAAGACCTCGTTCGCGCTCTCCATCGCCAAGAATGTGGCCATCGACTATCAGATACCCGTTGCGTTCTTCTCTTTGGAGATGAACAATGTGCAGCTGGTCAACCGATTGATTTCCAATGTGTGTGAGATTGACGGTAAGAAAGTAATGAACGGTCAGCTGTCGAAAGAGGAGTGGGCCCGCTTGGATAAGAGCGTGCGCAAGATGATGGGTAAGCCGCTTTACATCGATGAGACGCCGGGTATGTCGATTTTCGAACTGCGTACGAAGGCCCGCCGACTGGTGCGTGAGAAAGGTGTGCAGTTGATTATGATTGACTACCTGCAGCTGATGAACGCCAGCGGTGCGCGCTTCGGCAACCGTCAGGAGGAGGTCTCCACCATCTCGCGGTCGCTGAAGCAGTTGGCCAAGGAACTCGACATCCCCATCATCGCCCTCTCGCAGTTGAACCGTTCGGTAGAGACGCGTGACTCCAATCTCGAAGCCAAGCGGCCGCAGTTGAGCGACCTGCGTGAGTCGGGAGCCATTGAGCAGGATGCCGATATGGTGATGTTCGTGCACCGCCCTGAATACTACCATCTGCTGCAAGACGAGAAAGGCAACGACCTGCGGGGTAAAGCGCAGATCATCATCGCCAAGCACCGTAAGGGCGCTACCGGCGATGTGTTGCTCGCCTTCGAGGGGCAGTATACGCGCTTCTCCAACATCGAGGATGTCTCTACGCCTTCGATTGACAGCGGCTTCGGCGGTGAGATTGTGAGCTCACGCCTCAATCAGGAGGATCCGCTGAGTCCACAAGACGTCACGACGCCGTTCTAAAGCAGAAAAATCGAGGTTATTATAAGGTATCAGCGCCTTAATGATGATGATTTGTTAGAATAATCAGCAAATAAGTTATAAATTATTTTGGTAGCTCATATTTATTATATAACTTTGCAACCGAAAATAATAAATGAACACAATGATTGCATTATACGCCATCCTGAGCATTATTATTAGCATTCGACTGCGGAAGGTAGCCGGAAGTGAGATGGCGTGTGTGCATGTTTAAGAAGATATTGCATGATAAAGCCTTTCCACTTCCGGTAAGTGGAAAGGCTTTTTTAATTGTAGAACATTAAAACAGAAAGCGAAATAAATTCTTATCTTATGAGCGAAAGACTTTATATTTTTGACACAACCCTTCGTGATGGCGAGCAGGTACCTGGCTGCCAGTTGAACACAGTGGAAAAGATTCAGGTGGCAAAGCAGTTGGAACTCCTCGGCGTAGATGTTATCGAGGCCGGCTTCCCTATTTCGTCTCCGGGCGATTTCAATTCGGTGGTTGAGATTTCCAAGGCAGTGACGTGGCCCACCATCTGCGCACTGACGCGCGCGGTGGAGAAAGATATTGACTGCGCCGCTGAAGCACTGAAATTTGCCAAGCATAAGCGCATCCACACGGGTATCGGAACCAGCGACTACCACATCAAATATAAGTTCAATTCCGACCGCGACGATATCTTGGAGCGTGCAGTGCGCGCCGTGGCTTACGCCAAGAAGTATGTCGAGGATGTCGAGTTCTATGCAGAGGACGCCGGTCGTACAGACAACGAGTATTTAGCTAAGGTCGTCGAAGCCGTCATCAAGGCGGGCGCTACGGTGGTCAACATTCCCGATACCACCGGCTACTGCCTGCCGAGCGAATACGGTGCAAAGATCAAGTATCTGAAGGAGCATGTCGACGGCATCGACAAAGCCATCATCTCCACCCACTGCCACAACGACCTGGGCATGGCCACGGCCAACACCCTCGAGGGTGTGCTCAACGGCGCCCGCCAGGTGGAGGTTACCGTCAACGGCATCGGTGAGCGCGCAGGCAACACCTCGCTCGAGGAAATCGCCATGATCTTGAAGTGCCACAAGGGTATCGGCATCGATACCAACATCAATACGAGAAAGATTTATCCCATCTCGCGTATGGTCTCCTCGCTGATGAATATGCCCGTTCAGCCAAACAAAGCCATCGTCGGCCGCAATGCCTTCGCTCATTCGAGCGGCATCCATCAGGATGGTGTGTTGAAGAATGTGCAGACTTACGAGATTATTGATCCTAAGGATATCGGTTTGGAGAACAACGAGATCGTGCTCACTGCCCGCTCCGGTCGCGCTGCGTTGAAGTATCGTCTTGAGGTCAATGGTGTTGACATCAAGGATGAGGACCGCCTCGACAAGATTTATCAGGAGTTCCTCAAGCTCGCCGACAAGAAGAAGGAAATTACTGACGATGATATCCTCGTGCTTGCCGGCGCCGACAAGGCTGCCAACCACTCGGTGAAGCTCGACTACCTCCAGGTGGTCTCCGGCAAGGATGTGCGCAATGTTGCCTCCATTGGGCTCGACATCGCCGGTGAGAAGTTTGAGGAGAGTGCTACGGGTAATGGCCCTGTCGACGCTGCCATTAAGGCCTTGAAGCGCATCATCCACAAGCAGATGACGCTGAAGGAATTCACCATTCAAGCCATTACGCAGGGCTCCGACGACGTCGGTAAGGTTCACATGCAGGTGGAATACGACGGCCACGTCTACTATGGCTTCGGCGCCAACACCGATATCGTAACGGCCTCTGTTGAAGCTTATCTTGATTGTATTAATAAGTTTAGAAATAAGTAAACGATGAACACTTTATTCGATAAGATTTGGGATAGCCACGTTGTTCAGATTGTCAAAGATGGTCCCACACAGCTTTATATCGACCGCCTCTACGGTCATGAAGTCACCACGCCTCAGGCCTTTGAGGGGTTGCGTCAGCGTGGGTTGAAGGTCTTCCGCCCGAAGCAGAACTTCTTCATGCCCGACCACAATATTCCCACTCACGACCAAGACAAGCCCATCGAGGATCCGATTGGCCGCAAGCAGGTGGAAACCCTCGACCGTAACTGCGAGGAGTTTGGCTTGAAGGAGTTTAAGATGAACACTAAAGACAATGGTATCATCCACGTCATCGGTCCGGAGAAGGGCCTTTCCTTACCTGGTATGACGATTGTCTGCGGCGACTCCCACACCTCTACGCATGGCGCTGTCGGCGCTGTGGCCTTCGGCATCGGTACCTCTGAGGTGGAGATGGTGCTGGCTTCGCAGTGCATTCTCCAGCAGAAGCCGAAGTCGATGCGTATCAGCATCAACGGCGAACTGAAGCCGGGTGTTACCGCAAAGGATGTTGCCCTCTATCTGATGAGTCAGCTGACGACCTCCGGCGCCACCGGTTACTTCGTCGAGTATGCTGGCGATGTGGTGCGTCATCTGTCGATGGATGGTCGTCTGACGCTCTGCAACCTCTCCATTGAGATGGGTGCCCGCGGTGGCTTTGTGGCTCCCGACGAGACCACCTTCGAATACCTGAAGGGTCGCGAGTATGCACCCAAGGGCGAGGACTGGGATAAGGCTGTGGCTTATTGGAAGACGCTGAAGAGCGGCGACGACGCTGTGTTCGATAAGGAGCTGACATTTGACGCAGCCGACATTGAGCCGCGCATTACCTACGGTACCAACCCCGGTATGGGCATCGCCATCACCGGATCGATTCCAACCTTGGATGAGATTGACGACAATGAGAAGGCTTCCTTCGAGAAGAGCCTCCGCTATATGGGCTTTGAACCGGGTGAGAAGCTGCTCGGTCACCCGATTGACTACGTCTTCCTCGGCGCCTGCACCAATGGCCGCATTGAGGACTTCCGCGCTTTCACTCAGTTAGTGAAGGGTCATCATAAGGCACCCAACGTGGTGGCTTGGTTGGTCCCCGGTTCGTGGCATGTGCTCGACCAGATAAAAGCCGAGGGCCTTGACAAAGACCTTGAGGCCGCAGGCTTCGCCATTCGTCAGCCCGGTTGCTCAGCTTGTCTGGCTATGAACGACGATAAAGTGCCCGCTGGCAAATACTGCGTCTCCACCAGCAACCGCAACTTCGAAGGCCGTCAGGGTCCTGGCAGCCGCACCATTTTGGCTTCGCCGTTAGTGGCAGCCGCAGCCGCCATCACCGGCAAAATCACTGATCCAAGGACGTTGTTAGATTGATAATAGTAGTAAATCTTATGAAGCAGAAATTCAATGTCATCACATCCAGCTGCATTCCCTTGCCGCTGGAGAACGTAGATACCGACCAAATCATCCCCGCCCGCTTTCTGAAGGCAACCGATAAGAAAGGCTTTGGCGACAACCTCTTCCGCGACTGGCGCTATAACAAAGACGGCAGTCTGAAGAAAGACTTCGTTCTCAACGACCCCTCTTACAGCGGCGTCATCCTCGTCGCTGGCAAGAACTTCGGTTCGGGTTCATCGCGTGAGCACGCTGCCTGGGCTATTGCCGGCTACGGCTTCCGCGTGGTCATCAGCTCATTCTTCGCTGATATCCACAAGAACAACGAGCTCAACAACTTCGTTTTACCCGTCGTCGTCAGCGAGCCCTTCCTCAAGGAGCTGTTCGACAGCATTGCCAAAGACCATAAGACGCAGGTCAGGGTTGATTTGCCCAACCAGACGGTGACCAATCTGGCCACCGGCCATAGTGAGCATTTTGAAATCAACGGCTATAAGAAGCACTGCCTCGAGAATGGTCTCGACGACGTTGACTTCCTCGTTCAGAATAGAGACAAGGTTGAAGCATGGGAAGCAGCACACGTGAAATAGAAATCATGGACTCGACGCTCCGCGATGGTGAACAGACCAACGGAGTGAGTTTCCTGCCTCATGAGAAGCTGATGATTGCGCGCTACCTGCTCGCTGAAGTGGGCGTCGACCGCATCGAGGTGGCGTCGGCGCGCGTATCTGAAGGCGAGAAGGGGGCGGTGAGCATGATTTGTAAGTATGCCAAAGACCATGGCATGCTCGACCGCGTGGAGGTGCTTGGCTTCGTCGATGGCAATAAATCGGTCGATTGGATTGACGAGTGCGGCTGCCGCACCATCAACGTATTGGCTAAAGGTTCACTCCGTCATTGCACTTATCAGCTGAAGAAAACACCAGAGCAACACATTGCCGACGTCAAGGCGGTCATCGATTATGCCCACTCCAAGGGTATGAACGTCAACCTCTATCTCGAGGACTGGTCGCAGGGTATGCGCGATAGCCGCGACTACGTTTGGCAGATGATGGATGGTTTGAAGGATGAACACATCAACCGCTTCCTTTTACCTGATACCCTCGGCATCCTCAACCCCGACAACTCCTATGCCTATGTCAAGGCGATGACCGACCGCTATCCGGGCGTAAAGTTTGAATTCCATGCCCACAACGACTACGACATGGCTGTGGGCAACTCGTTTATGGCTGTCGAAGCTGGCGCCACCGGTTTGCATGTAACCGTCAATGGCTTGGGTGAGCGCTGTGGCAATGCGCCGCTGAGCAGCATCCATGTCATGCTCAAGGACCAGATGCATGTGGCCGACCACATCGATGAATCCACGTTGATGGAAATCAGCAATATCGTGGCTGGCTACAGCGGCATTGGTTATTCACCCAATACGCCGGTCATCGGCGAGAATGTCTTCACGCAAGTGGCTGGCGTTCACGCTGATGGCGATAATAAGGCCCACCTCTACAGCAACGCGCTGGTGCCTGAGCGCTTTGGCCGCCACCGTGAGTTTGCATTGGGCAAGAACTCGGGTAAGGCCAATATCATCCGCAACTTAGCCGACTTAGGCCTTGAGCTCACCAAGGAGCAGACGCAGGCTGTTACCCGACGCATCACCGAGTTGGGCGACCGCAAGCAGTTGGTCACGCAAGATGATTTGCCTTACATCGTCAGCGATGTGTTGAAGCATTCTTCACCGAAGCAGCGCGTCAAACTGGTTAGCTACATGGTCTCAACGAGTTATGGCTTGAAGCCGATAGCCAGCTTGAAGATTCAGATTAATGGTAAAGAGTATGAGGCCGACTCCACTGGCGACGGTCAATACGATGCCTTTGTGAAGGCCCTGCGTAAGGTCTACAAAGAGAATCTCGACCGCACCTTCCCTCTGCTGCAGAACTACGCCGTTACCATCCCCCCCGGCGGCCACACCGATGCCTTGGTGCAGACGGTCATTACGTGGAACGACGGCGAGAAGCAGTGGCGTACGCGTGGACTGGATGCAGACCAGACGGAGGCCGCTATTCAGGCTACCATCAAGATGCTGAATATGATAGAAGATGAAAACAACAATTAAATAATATATGGAGTGCATGCCTTCTTTTGCAAAAGAAGCATCGGCTCTTACTAACAACAATTCAAATGAAACTCAAAATTGCAGTTTTGCCGGGCGACGGTATAGGACCGGAGATTATGCCTCAGGCTATCAATGTGTTGAACGTTGTGGCGAAGAAGTTCGGCCACGAGTTTACTTATAAGGAAGCCATCTGCGGTGCCCATGGCATCGATGCTTGTGGCGACCCCTTCCCCGATGTGACTTTCAAGACATGTATGGATGCTGACGCCGTGCTCTTTGCCGCTGTCGGCGATCCCCGCTTCGACAACAACCCCACGTTGAAGGTGCGCCCTGAAACCGGTCTGCTGGCCATGCGCAAGAAGCTCGGACTCTTTGCCAATGTGCGCCCTGTAGCCACATTCGACTGCCTGCTTCATAAGAGCCCGCTGAAGGAAGAGCTCATCAAAGGCGCCGACTTCGTCGTTATCCGCGAGCTGACGGGTGGAATGTATTTCGGCGAGAAGTATCAGGACAATGAGAAGGCTTACGATACCGACATCTATTATCGCCCTGAGATTGAGCGTATTCTGAAGGTTGCCTTCGACTTCGCCATGCGCCGCAACAAGCATCTGACCGTCGTCGACAAGGCTAATGTATTGGCCAGCTCGCGTCTGTGGCGTCAGATTGCCAAGGAGATGGAACCAAAGTATCCTGAGGTTAAGGTTGACTATATGTTCATCGATAATGCTTCGATGCGCGTGTTGACCGAGCCCCGCTTCTTCGATGTGATTGTAACCGAGAACACCTTCGGCGATATCCTCACCGATGAGACTAGCGCCATCACTGGCTCTATGGGTTTGCAGCCGTCGGCTTCATTGGGTGAGCATACGCCGCTCTTCGAGCCGGTGCATGGCTCATGGCCGCAGGCTGCCGGCAAGAATATTGCCAACCCGTTGGCTGAGATTCTGTCTGCCGCTATGCTGTTGGAGCACTTCGGTCTCAAGGAAGAGGGTGCTGCCATTCGCAAGGCCTGCGATGCAAGTTTGGAGCAAAACGTTCGTACACCTGAGATTCAGGTTGAGGGCGGCGCTCAATACGGCACCAAGGAAGTGGGCGAGTGGATTGCCAATTACATCGACCAGCACTAAACCAAAAGTTTTTATAAATGCGTTCAGACCTACCTTTGAGCAATCAAGGGCAGGCCTGAATTGGTTTATGGATTGCGAATCATCTGTAGAATGGAGATTAATCGAGATGGTAGATGGCGTCTTTGTTTACCGTCAGTACCCCCTTGACTTTGCTAAAGTAGCTGATGGCTTGATCCAGCGTCATGTTGGCCGGCTTCTTTATGGCAAAGCCGTTGAACGATTTATAGTCGTAGATGATTTCAGCTCCAGTCTTTTTGAAAGCTTTTCTTAGTGCCCGGTCCCCTTTCTTGGCGTCGTAGAAGATGATGAGGGTATTGGGGGTGTAGTTCTCCGCGGCTTTCTTTATTGCTTTCTGGTTGCTGCGGATGTCGGTCTTGCAGCAGTTGTTGCGCAGTGAATCATGGTTGCAGCATTGGCAATCAACCCGTTGTTGAGCATGAAGAATTATTGCCGTGGTTAGGCAGATGATGAGAAAAAGATGTCGCTTCATTGTTCCCGAATAAATGAATGTGTTGTTTGATTAAAATGAATGTATCATTTGAATGCAATGAATGCATCGTTTGATAGCAATGAATGTATTATTTGGATGTAGGGTTTTGTGACTGCGCTTGTTCAAAGATGCGGTCGAAGACCTGACGCAGCTGCTTTTTATCGTCGATAATATCGCGCACTTTCTTCAATCGTCTCTCATTGATTGAACCGGGAATCCACAGGCGTATGTAGCCGTGAGCACTGTATTTATCTTCCATATGCTGGTTGAAGCGCTCCCATTGTTGCGTTTTGTCGAGCTCCGGATAATGCTCGAAGCCATATTCGATGCAGCGGGTGAACACCGTCTCGGGGTCGAGATCGCGGTCGGCATCAGATACAATCTTACCATAGATGCTGCGTGGCGTGTGAGAGGTGGAGGCGCGGTGATCCTCAACGGCTTCCTTCATGATTTGAAGCTGCTGCGGCGAGAACCATTTCTTGAGGCGTGCGTCGGTGGCCAGAATCTTTCCGCCAGTGATGTGGTGTATGGCGCGGGGCCCGCTCATACCCAAATCGTGGTAAGCGGCAATGACGTAAGCCATGTTGACGTCGACGCCGAGTGAGCGCGCCAATTCAAGCGAATTGCTGATGACGTGCTGCACGTGGGTCAGTCCGTGGGAGCGCCCAAAGGCATTGTAGCGGGGCAGAATCTGCTGCTCCACAAACTGCATGATTTCCAAGTTTACGTTGTTCTCGGTCATAGTCGGCGTTTGCTTATAGTGGTTGTGTCGTTAATTTCTATCAGCTAACTCAAAGCGATGAGAAGTAGATGGCGACCACCGTCATCAATCCATAGATAAACATATCGCGCGCAGTCATACCCAATACTTGGTTAAGGGCCTTGCCATTCCATACCGCTTTCAGCTTCTCGTAGCTTTGGGAATGCTTGTAGGTATAGAAGAGGTAGGGAACGAAGCACATGACGTGCATCAGTTTGTTGTTGCAATTGACAAAGATGACGGCCATGGTGATGAAGGCTCCAGCGTAGCCGACGGCGTTGTAGAGTTGAGCGCCGCGCTTCTCGCCAAGTCTTACGATGAGCGTTCGCTTACCGTCACGCTCGTCGTTGTGTCGGTCGCGGAAGTTGTTGATGCAGAGCAGTGTGTCGATGACCAGACCGCAGCCGAAGCCACAGACCGCTACTTCTACCGTGATGCGTTGCATCTCCGAGGGCATGATGACGTAGTAGGTGAAGATGACCGGCACCAAACCGAAAAACACCAAAACGAGGATGTCGCCCAATCCTTTATAAGAGAAAAAGGTGGTGTAGAGGAAGGCGAAGAGTACGCACGCGGCGCCGACGATCACCATCTCCCATCCGCCGTAGTAGATGAGCGGCAGGCCTACGAGGCAAGCGACGGCAGAGACTGCAATGATGCCGATGCGCATGGCGCTTACTGTAATCCACCCTTCAGCGCAGGCGCGCTTAGGCCCGAGGCGAGAAGCAGGGTCGTCGTTGCCGTGGACGAAGTCGAAGTAGTCGTTGATGAGATTGGAATCAATCTGCATCAGAAACGCGAACAAAAAACACAAGATTGCCGGCAACAACTGGAAGTGTTCCCAGGTAGCGTCTTTCAACGCCAGTGCCACGCCAATCATGACGGGGACTGCTGCTCCCGACAACGTCTTTGGTCGTGCGGCTAAGAGCCACGCCTCCAATGAGTTGGTCGCTATCTTATCATTTTCATTGATCATCATTGCAATTGTCTTTCTTCGTTCATCTTTCCCTCAGCCAATACGCAGATTTAGTTGGCGAAGTCCCAGCTGATGCCGAATCGGAAGATGCGGGTGTTGAGCGGGTAGTGGGGTGTGAAGAAGTAATCCTTGTTGCCGGAGCCACCGTTGACGTGGCTCATCATCACGAAGAAACGGGCCTTCTTCAGTTTGAAGTTCAAGTAAACGTTGGCAAGTGGGTAGCCGCCAATCTTTACATTGGCGTCGTTGGCTTGCACCGCGTATTGCCCGAGCGAGGGTACGTAGTCGGGCGCCGTGTATTTGGTGAAATAGCGTAGGTCGGCGCCGAAGTCGCAATGCAGTACGTGGGCAATCATAAAGCGCAGATAAAGATTGGTGTAGACGTTGATTGACGGCACCGGCAATACGCTCTGCGAGGTTGACTTCTGCCATGTGACCACCGACTCCCAGTTGCG
>Ga0256407_10008019_pt1 | contig 15666 bp, 18 predicted proteins | sample RumenRJG_04DNA_FD_193489 | JGI IMG/M metagenome (GOLD analysis project Ga0256407, IMG submission 193489) | Bovine rumen microbial communities from Lethbridge, Alberta, Canada - RJG_04 | ecosystem: Host-associated > Mammals > Digestive system > Stomach > Rumen | place: Canada: Alberta...
CTCATTTCGGAAACCATATGTTTACCAAAATATGGCCGTATCGAATTGAAACGACCGAACAGATATATAAAACGTGTTATTGGGTCTGATATGGTATTGGACTCACCATGTCCGATCCACGAGAGATAATGCGTTATAGCTATAACGTTTGCTTCATATCTCACAAAGAAGGAGGAACCTCCACCATGTCTGTCTTATCCAACATTCGCGAATCCATGGACAGCAATCTTGATGCGACCGTACTGCAGAACGAGAGCGTCAACGATGCTGACCTCGAGGAGTATCTCAACGACGAGACGTTCATGCAGGAATGCATGGGCGCATGCATGCCCACCATGCTCCAGATGATGCTCATGGACGAAAGCGCCGACACGCTCGACGAGAGCGTTAAGGAAGCCTTCATCACCGTCCAGGACTATCTGGTTGGCCAGGGCATCATCAGCGAGGCGTCCGCGGTTCATATCAACAACCCGCGCATCAACGTCGTGCATCTGTCCAAGCAGGCGCAGATCAACCGTCTCACCTCCATCATCACGCTGAAGATGGGTCGTCGCGCGAACCACAAGGCCTACAAGAAGTACAAGCTTGGTCAGCAGATCAAAAAGAAGAACATGGAAGAGCTGCGTAAGCTCTATGGTGCCAAGGCCGAGCGCCTGGCGAAGAAGCTGTGGCTCAAGAGCGCGAAGAGCGCCAAGGTCAATGCGACCGTCGAGGCCAGCAAGGCCAGATCGAAGAAGTAAAAACAACGGGGCCGTGATGGTCCCGTTGTTTCTTTTTGGCTACACGACACTCTACCATGCATTACTTCACCCGCACGATACCTTTGCCTAAACATGACATTACACCGCGTCACTACTTAACCCTCACCGGACCTTACTCGACGCTACCTCTACCATACATTACCATGACATACCTCACTTAACCACTACTTTGCCTTACAAAACTTTACCTTTACGCAGCCTTACGGCACTTTACCATACCTTCACGAGACTATGGCTTTCGACACAATACCTAAACATGACCGTGCTTCGCGTCACGGTGCCCATACTATGCCTTACAATACTTTACTCTCACTCAACGATGCTCAACCATACAAGACTTTACCAGCACTCTACATTACTTCGCACCGCCTTACCGTAACAGGATAGCACAATACCCTACCATACAACACCCGCACGATACCGGGACGAGACTATGCCCAACAGTACCTAAACATGACTTCACTTGGCCCGACCTCACTTAACCGTGACTTCGCCTTGCAACACGTCACCTTCACATTACTTCGCGTTACATTACCTGCACGATACATAACCTCACTACGCCAACACTTTACCTACACGAGACCATAACGTGACCTCACGTCACCATACCAAACCTGACCTACACATCGCCTTGCCTTGCTTTACCCTTACTGGACGATGCTTTACGTCACTTTACCCTCACGTGACCATGGCTTGCGTCACCATACCTTAACGATACCCTACTTCACCTTACTTTGCCCGCGCCATACCTTATCGTGCATTACCATACCCGGATAGTACATCGCCCTGCTCCACTGCACCAGTACTCAACTCTACAACACTTTACCTCGACGAGACGTCACGCCACAGTACTTTACCTGAACCGAACAGCACTTCATATCACCATAGATCGCCATAACGCGACCTCACGTCATCATATGACACCTTACCTTGACCAAACAAAACCTCGCTTCACCAAACCTTCACAGCACATCGCCTCGCTCCACCGTGCATGACCATACCCGGACTTCACGGAGCGTAACCAAACATCACCTAGGCGATACAAGATTTTGGTCTAGGTTTAATGAATTGTTCTCTGAGCCCTATTATACTAAGGGCTCAGAGAACTCTTCTGTTGAATTATTGCTATTACGGGCCATCAACGTGTCACTGTTCGATGGGTTCATATTCAAACCAGGTTTCGTGGTATGTTGAGGTGAATCGATAACCGCAGTCGGTACAGGTGTATTCAAGCATCGGCGGGTATGTCGTTAGGACAACCCCGGAATCGTTGAGATTCTCGCTTTTGCATTTCGGGCATTGCAGCCGATATTGAAACACCCTCATTTCTCGCCTACTGAATAATACATCATTTTCCATGTTTCAAATCCTCCACATTCTTGGCATCGAACTCGATGAACACATCGCCCGTCGTCGTGATTGTTACATTGTTTGGAAAGTATCGAAAATCCTTACTGAGCTTTCTCCGATAATGGGGATCTTTTGCGATCTCCTCGAATCCAATCCTGGCGAGTTTATAGGCATTATCATGGACCCAGTTATGACGGTCTGCCGGCGTTTTCAGCACCTTAGCGTTCAGGCAGTACTGGATCTCGATCGTCTCCTTGGATGTGAGGGTCAGCCCACGGAAGTATCGAACGTTGGATCCAAACTCATCGGCGATTCGTTTGTCCCTGGCGGCATCAAGCAGCTTGCGTTTATCGGTTTCGGTCATTTCGCTCGGATCCTTTGGCGGCTTACTTCCATCCGCCGTCGTGTGCCGATTGACGTTGACAAGCCAGCGATGGTACTCATTGGTAATCATCTCAAAGTCCTGGCCTAATCGACTGACGCAGAGATCCTGGAGATGGGTAAGGTTGGTTATGTTGTATAACGGAGAACTACGGCCAAACGACTTAATGTCATTCAGTATGGTTGTGTCCCGAATACCGTCCATCAGGTCTGTGGCATCATAGCCTTCCTCGTAGAACCGTGCTCGATTGCCTATCGGGGTAAGTTGGACCTGATCGTTGGCGTCGCGGTAGTATAACGTGCTGTCGCCAATGCAGATCAGGCGATCCATGATTTCGTTAATGTCCATGGCTCCTCCTTTTGTTCACGGGTGGGTACCGACACAGGCACCCACCCGTTTCCAGGTGCCCGGTCATTCCTCGATGAGGTTCTGGTTGATGCGGTTTCTGATCAGCGCCGTGATGGTTCCGATGACTGCTCCGATGATAATAGTCACGATAATCTTTTTCATTGTAATGTCCTCCCTATTTTGTAGAATGATGGTTGTCGTAGGTCCAATCGAGGATGATGCGCTCGCTGAAACCGCCGCGGGCTTCACGCTTCCTCGTTTGAATCTCACCGATGTGATCAGGATCGAGCCCGAGCTCCCTCGTGAGTTCGTCCAGGACCTCGTAGAGATCGCCGAACTCCGAGGCGACGGTGTTGTCCATCGCACCGTTGGGGTTGGTAATCGCCTGCTGAAGCTCGTTCGCCTCCTCGTGAACCTTGGCCAGGAGGAAGTGAATGTACTCCTCCCTGGATTCGGCCCGACGGATGCCGTACTTGATGTTCTGATGATCCAGAATCGCCGGCACCCGATCTCGTACCAGCTTGTGGTATTCTTTGACCATGCCTACTCCTCTCAATCCTCGTCTTCATCCTCGGCGTAGTTCTTGACGTCGCTCACGTTGTCGAGCACCACGTCGAGGTTCCCACGGACCGTTGCGCAGGAGTCAAGGATGGCCCGATAGTTCTCGCCGATGTTCCGGATCGCATTCCGGACATTGGCGGCCTGGACCATGATGCTATTCAGCAGTCTTGCGGTGTCCTCGTCGAGTCTTCCCTCGATGACCAGTGTTTTGATCACATCCAGAGGGGCCCGTGTCTTTTTTGCGTTTTTTGTTCTGTGCATGATTTACTTCACCTCCGTTTAATAAAGAACGTTATAAACTACCAGAGAACGGGTGAACGGAAATACCCGTTCACCCGTCTCTTCAAGCATATAGTATATATTCAAATTCGGAACACGATGAATCAACAAAAAGAATCCGGGACCCGAAGGTCCCGGATCTGTGTTACTTCTTGGCCTTGTACTTGTCGAGCTTGGTGACAGACTTCTTGAGGACATAGAATCCTTCGGAATCGCGGTTGTCCTCGATGACGAACGCTCCACCACGAACCTTACGCTTGTCACGCAGAATGATGAACCCATCGGGTCCACGCTCCATCTTCGGCATGAGCTTACGGGAGAAGTTCCCGTCCTCGTCCTTTACGCGATAGAGACCGATGGTGTTCGGACGATGGATCATTCGATCCTGAATCTCCTTGGAGGTCTTCCTGCGACGAAGGACGACGAAGCCGTCCTTGTCGGCGGTGATCCGGCGATCAATGTAGTCGTCACGCCTACGCTTATAGTCCGGGTCGGCGAACCTCTCGAGGATCGTATCAATGATCGGATCATAGTTGTCCGGTTCGGCGTCCCTGGAATCGAAGTAGCCATTCTTGTCAAGCTGGACGTTGGCGCAGAGATATCCGGTCAGACCCGGGTCACTGGACGAACAGACGTTGATGTCATAGCGTCCCATGTGACTCGGATAGATATCACGATATCTCCAGTTGATGCCCTTCTTGCCACCATTCAGTCCGGTCGGTCCCTTCAGGGTATACCTGGACCTCTCGATGGCATCGAAGTCGTTGTAACGCTCGTCGCGGAACATGGATCCCGGGCTGGTCTTACCACCGCCGTGGGCACCCTTCAGCAGCGTATACTCGTTGATGGAGTTGAGCAGACGCATGTACTTGTCGAAGGGCGGATTGTCCGTATTCAGCAGACTGTACACGTTCTTGGACACGTGCTTGTCGAAGAAGAACGCCAGGGTCTCATTGGCACGAACCCTCTTATAGCGAAGATCATGTGCATCCTTCTTCAGCAGTTCACCATAGTTGGTCATCATCCAGCGGATGATGGAGAACGTGTCCTGGCGATGGTGCTTCTTGATGACCATGGTCTTACGGATGCCGATGTCCACGATCTTGTTGAAGGACACCAGCACGCGAAGAGCCTTGTTCACATAGCGCTTCTTGGAGAAGATCTCCGCCAGACGCCCGCGCCAATAGTCGATGTTGTAGGCATCCTTGAAGGACATCTCCTTGTCGGACTTGAGCATGTCCACCAGGGTTGCGGTGAAGGCTGCCACGAACTCGTGGGCATAGAATGCCTTCTCGTGGACCTCCACATAGATACCCTTGTTGATCTGGATATACATGTAGTGATCCTCGTCCAACGGGGCATCCACGACGGACATGACCGAACCCAGGTCGAAGCGATCGATGGTTTCGGTCACACCATACTGGGCCAGATAGTAGATCAGCGGGTTCACCACCTTGGACAGCAGGTCCAGACGGAAACACGCGCAGGATGCGGCGGTTTCCCCATCGGTGAACTTGAGCTTGGTCTTGATGGTGGACAGCTTGATCGGATAGAGCTTCGTCTTGAAGTTCAGGACGTTCCCCTTGACAAACGTCGAGTTATCCACCACCTGGTTCAGCACCCGAACCTTGTTGCCGTTGCGGATATAGAGTCCACCGCGGATCGGCTTCAGGATACGAACCTTGCGGATAACGACCTCGTCCCTACCCTTGACCCGAATACGGAACTTCAGATAGAGCATATCGTACAGGGTCTTGTTGGGCTGGGCCAGGCGTTCCAGTGTCTTGTTGTTTTTGATCTTGGGGTCCTTGGCGTTCTTTTTGTTGATGATGGACCGGATTTTGGTCTGATCACGGACCAGCCACCAGTCCTCCAGGGTCAACCCCGGAATGACCTCAAGGTTCTTACACGTGTCGACGATATAGTCAACGAGCGGTCTATCGTAGGTCCGCTCGAACATATCGCGGTTGATGCGGTCATCGTATCGATGACAGTACTGTGCGATGAAATCATTCATTGCAGCTTTTCATCTCCCTGGTCATGTTAGACTTCGGCCGCGATTGCGCCGTACACACCGTAATGCCAGCTCTTGGTGTCCTGATGTGTGGTGCATACATGGAAGAAGCCGAGAAGATGTCCGTAGATAATGGACAGGATGGACTGATCAAGGTCCAGCGCATTGACCATGTCGTTTATCATCGGTGTGATCGTAGGTCCGGCAACAAGTGATTTTGTTGCCGTGATGTCCGAATAGTCCATGTCATACGCCGCAAAGCCACCGCTGCTTAGCATGATGCCGTTTTTATTGTTGTAGTGTGACACGTTGTGATATGATACATTGATGCGATCTCCCAACAGGGTTATCAGATGGATGAACCCGTTGATCTGGACAGCATCCCTTGGAATGTTCGCCAGGTACATTTCCGTATCAGACTGGCAATCATCGGTGTGGGTGATCTCGATGTGACCGGAGCGTATTCCGGTGCTTTTTCGCCAGTTCCAGTTTCCGGTGTAGGAAATCCTGGCCCCCTTTGCCTGACGAAGCCGAAGGAAGCCGTCCACGTCCCTCGGACTGATGGCCGGGCCCTCATGATTGATAACGTCAAGGATCGCCTTCTCCAGAAGCGTGTCATCGGCGTTCTCCATGACGTCGCCGACGTGCATGCCGAACCTGATGGGCGTGCACTCATATTTGGTCTTGATCTGGTATTCCCAGACCTCGCTGTTAATTTTCTTCGGGGACGGTTCCCAGACGTGGATACCAATGTCGCCTGAGCGCGAGATCGTGCTGATGATGACGCGCCTGTCGTCGAGCTTCGAAATCAAAATCTCGGCCGTGCCAAACCGTTCATAGTTTAGCACAAGCTGATCGTTCTCGATCAGTTTCGGTTTATGGATCTTATCCATGGTGCGTTCCTCCTCTTAAAAGAACGCCCGGTGGATTTCCCACCGGGCGATTCTGTTATTCGGCAAAGCCGGATCGCAGGTCGACTTCACCGCGGATACGGTGAAATCACTTGCGAGCCCTGAGCTTGGCAAGGCGCGCAGACAGGCTCTTGCGTCTGGTCATGAGATCCTTCATGGCGACACTCATGTTGGCAGCCGCCGCCGTGAAGTCGGCCTCACGCACGCGATTGGCGACCTCATCGTTCTTGAGGTACTGCTTGTAGACCTTGCTCGGAATGAACTTGACCTTGATGTCCTCGTCCTTACCGTCGTCGGAGTACTCGAAGTCGAAGGCGCCGTGGGGGAAGCCCTCGTCGATCTCCAGGCGATAGGTCTTGCCGGAGCGCTGCTTGTCGCGGGCGATGGTGACCAGCACGTTCATATAGCCGTTGAGGAAGTAGTCCACCTCGTCGTCGGTCAGGCGCAGGCCCTTCTCATGGGCGGGAACGTCCTGGGCGGACTCGGGGTAGAAGTAGCCATAGGCTACGTAGTCCTTGAGCAACTGGACGTACTCGGGGTCGAAGCTCTCCTGGCGGAGATCCATGGCGTCGCCGTCGTCCTTGAGCAGCTTCTTGAACTGCTTGCTGATCTCGAAGACCGGAGTGATGTTGCCGGTCTCGCCGGCTGCCTTGATGTCGGCGGTGTAGGTGCCCCAGGGCAGAACCACGATGGAGCTCTTCTTAGCCTTGATGTCGTTGGCCTGCTTTTCGGCCAGTGCGCGGAAGATGCCGTCCTCGAGGCGGATGGCCACAAAGTCGGTGAAGTTGTCGAATGCGGTTTTCTCCTGATTGATCCAAGTGCTAATGGTGGGTGTCATAACGTTGTTCCTCCTTCAGTATTTTCATTGACTGCGATCTATATAGTCTCGGGTACTCCCGATACTATTCCGTATTAATGTGTTAAGGTACAAATCAGTTTTGACCGGGTCATCATCCTTTCGAATCTGACGTCTTCCGATAAAAGTTTAGTTCCTGTCGCTACCATCGTAGTAAACAGGGTGGGACCAGCCGGTATTACACCAGCTGGTCCCTGCAAGAGACTAATAACCGAAGGCCCATCGTTTCCTCCGATCACGGTTATAGTATATATTCAAATTTCAAACGCGGCGAATCGCCTCGTTGTTTATTTGAACACAATGAGCTACTGGAGGGAGGCACAGTTCTACTAGGATAGTGGGCTAACCACGCCGTTCGACACTTTTCTTACACACGGGTACCCCCGAGCGTTCGATCACCCCATCAATTATGGATTCGTGACCATCTCCTCCATCTGCCAGCAGCCGGCCAATGTAGGACCCCAAGTTAGGCCGCAAAGACCACGACTCGATTACCGTTCCAACCCCCGGCGTCCCGGGGACCAGTTCGGCAACCTAGCGCCGCCGATTCGGATCTTCACCATCCGATCGGTTCTACTATTACAGTGTTCATGACCTTGTGAATTTGTAATAGACCCGGGTCACACATAACAATATTAGCCATGGACCATAACCTTCGAAACGCTTGTCCAGGATGGGTCCTCGACGCGATCAGTCGTCGTATTCCTCGTCGTATTCGTCGTCCTCATCATCATCATCATCATCGAGGCCGAGGCCGTCCCAGTAGTTATCGACGACGCTCTTAATCAGGATCTCCTTGGAACCCCAGACGACCTTGATGAACTTGGCCAGCGTGTCGTTAGCCTCGGTCAGGGCAGTCTTGAGCTCACTGCCCAGATCGCCCTTGATCAGGATGCCGTTCATCATGTCGTCGAGCTTCGTCGCAAGTTTGTCAGCCAGTGCACGGTTGCTGTCCGATTTCTCGACGAAGTCGGTGACATCGTCGATCGCATCCTCGATCTCGCAGTAGATGCGATCAGCGATTACGTTGAAGGAAACCATGATGCCGTTCTTATCGGGCGGGATTACCAGGCCGCCGAGGCCGAGGTTGCGATACTCCTTAATCTTCGCCTTGTTGGCGCAGCGGATCTTGGCCTTGATATAGGTGTTGCTGTGGGCATCGACGAAGTTGGCGATGTCATCCTCGGTCTTGATCTTACCGTAGCCGTTGAAGGGCTTAAGCATCACGCACGGCTCGATGACCTCGTTCAGAATCGCATACATATCAAACTTGGTTTCCATTATCATTATCCTCCTTAAATTTGTTTGATGTTACTCGCAGGGCGGGCCAACATACACGTCGTCCCGCTCAATAGGTTCCAGGTCCTGAATGTCTCCGATGTCCAGATCCAGCGTTTTCGTATCTGCCAGAACATAGGGCCTGAATTCCACCGTGACCTCTTCTCCATCGGTGAGAGTGAGCGTCACATCAAGATCCTCCGGAAAGGACCGGAGGATCTTGATCAAATCGCCGTTCGTCATTCGGCATTCTCCTTCTTGTCGTACATCTTGGGAATCGGGTAGCCCTCCGGCAGCACGTGTTCCGCGGTACAGCACATCATGTCCTCGGCCTTCACGTCGAGAACGACCACGGGTTCATTGTCTCCGGTGGGGTTGGGGCCGAGCACCAGGTGCGTGATGGGTTCAGGATCATCGGATCCAATGTCGCACACCGCCACCTCGGAGTCGATGAAAGGTTTCCACCCAACCAGGGACCTGCAGAGTTCATCACGCATGGTTGCCTGCTCTTCGTTGTTTCTGTGGTGGATTCTCAGTTCGATCATTGTCGTTTCCTCCTGTATTTTTCATATTTTCATGGCTTCGGTGTTATTTGGCGCGTGCCCGTTCCGTGCGGATCTTCTCGGCCAGCTGAATCACGCTGTTCGCCGCATCCTCTCCGAGATACTTCGATGACAAACATGCCTGGGTCAGCTCCTCGTCGGTCATCTTTCTGAGCTCGGATTCCTGGTATCTGTCATTGGTCATCTCTTGTTCTTCCTCCCGTTTCTAGTCATCGTCCTCATCGTCGAACGCGCCCTCGGGGTACTCCTCATCGAGGGGCTCGCAGTCGATGGCGACGCCAATCGGGCGATCATCCTCGTCGGTCTCCACGTGGATATAGCAGCCATTGTAGGTGCCACAGATGGAGATCGGGGTATCCGGCGGGAGCTTCTGCAGCTCCTCGATCCACTCCTGGGCCGTTGCGTTCACGTTCATGAGTACTCGCATTTTCGGGTTGAACATTTTACACCTCCTTTCTTCAGTTTCCATACCGTTCGCGGAATCCATCCAGGGTCATGATGGGAAGATTCCGCTTCTGCGCGGTTCTCATCTTCCCGGAACCGCTGTTGATGTCCGCGGTGATCAGGATGTCGAAGTTCTTACCATCCACCACCAGGAAGTTGCGGTCCTCGATGATCTGCTGGATATCCTCGGGGAACTTCTTCAGACCGGTGTGGCCGATCCTTGTGCGGTTCGCACTGAAGTCCGTGTACCTGGTGATATGGGCACGCACACCGATGATATCCTCCTGAAGTTCCTCCCAGCCATCCTTGATGTTGAGGGCCTCGTAGACCTTCGTGCCAATCGCATCGCCGATGGCAGACTTGAGCTTACCCTCCATGTCGGACCGGTTGAAGCTCCGGATGAACTCATCGATTCCGCCGAAGGTCTTCAGGATATCGAAGGCCCTGGCACGACCGACGTCGGGGATTCCCATCGCCCCGAGGACTTCATAGTCAGCCATCTTGTCCATGGCCTCGTTCAGCCTCGACAGGAACAGCTGTGCGTCCTTGGTGGTGATCCCATGTTTCTCGAATGCGCTGGGATCCAATTCGAACAGGCTCCTGAGTCCCCGCACGCAGACACCCTTTCCATAACGGATTGTGTGACCCTCGTCGTCTAGAACCCTCGTATCGAAGGTTTCCACGACCATTCTGGAGAAGTTTTCGCCATAGCGATCAATCTCCAATGCCTTGAGGAAGAACTCAATGCGTCCGGCCAGGTTGCTGACGCACTGGGGATTCCCGCAGTAGAGCTTGGAGTTTTTGATCTGCAGCGGATGCCCACAGTCCGGACAGGTCGTGGGCAACTGGATCACCTTTCCGTGGTTCGTGTTCTCCACGGTGATGGACGGGATGACATCTCCGACCCGGTTTACCCGCACGTCATCTCCGACACGCAGGTGATGGTCCCTAAACAGCTTGGCGCTCAGCACCGGGATGTGGTCATAGCGAACACCGTCCAGGAAGATCGCATGCTCCAAATCGACCTGCAGGGTCCGATAGCCCTTCTTACCAAAGTCCAGATGGATGCCGGCCACGCGTCCAACCGCGGAGGCCGGGTCGAACTTCAGCGCCATCTGATAGAGGTTGGTTCTTCCCTGGCGACCGATGGTCTTCTGATACTCATCGTCCACGAAGGTCAGCACCATACCATCATAGGTGAACGTGTGGTTCTCCCGATCAGCTCCCCATTCGGCAAACAGGCGCTCGAGCTCCTTCAGGATCTTTCTCATGTTGCCCTTCAGAATCTTTCGCTTGATCATGTCCTTCGGAACGATGGCCAGGTTGGATAGATAGTTCATGCGTTCCACATAGGACAGCTCATCGAGCCCATCGGCCTCGATCGGATATAGGCTCACATACTGAAGCAGGTCGTTGTCGTCTCCGGTGCAGAGCCGGTTCACGATGCCGGAGGACGCCTGGCGACATCCAACATAGGGCGGATCCTTTTCCAGATAGGCGGATGCGCCGATGCGGTCGGGCTCCGTGCAGAAGATCTCGAACTGGACCGCGAAGGGATGATGCACGAGCTTCGGATCAATCAGCTCCAGTCCATCCATGCCCCGGATGTTGAGGGACTCGTTTTCATCTCCCCGGGTCTGCGGATTGGACCATTGTCCATTGGCGGTCACGTCACCGTTGCCGCTAGTGCCATCGATCTTCGGACTAACCTCGAGCTCGAACACCGTCTCGGAGCTGATGCCCAGCGCCTTGAAAGATCGGATCAGCCATGCCTCGATGGAGTCAGACTCCTTGACGCCCTTGGGGATCGGATCGTTCGCGTAGATGCGATAGGACTTGTCCATGTTGTTGTGGAGTCTCGGATGCTTTACGCCGGTCTTGCGGCTCTTGTTCGGAAGATATCCGGTCGGCTCCTCAAACCCGTGGCTCCTCCATCGCATGACCATCTGGTCATATTCCTCGTCCGACAGAAACTGGCGTTGCTTCTCGTCGTACTCGTAGTACGACTTGCAGATCTTGATCACTTTGCGGATCTCCTCGTTGACCTGGCCCTCGAGGTCGCCGGCCTTCTCGTCGAGAAAAACGCCGAGGAGCTTCCGCAGGAGCTCAGGGGATCGTTCATCCATCCCCTTTCCAAACTTGTTGTCCTGAATCTTTTCGATGACCGCGTTCAGCATCCTGCGGGTCGGCACCAGAATTTTGGTGCTGAGCTTATTGGCGTTCATGCTCGGTCTTTCGTCATCGTCGGTGGATTCAAGGATTGCCCGACGGCGACGAATCTCCTCCAACAGCTGTTCGCCCTTCGGCGTCCGGTGCAGCACCACAAAGCCCTCCGGATCCCGGCGTTCATGCTGTTCGGGTTTGGATTCAATCTCGTCGTCGACGTCATCGTTTCGAATCACCGACGTCTGCAGAAACGATTCCCTGCGTTTCCGTGATACCTCGGATGAACTTGCGTTGAATCGTCTATTAGATTTGCTCATTTGTTATAATCCTCCTTTCCTGATTACCTGTATAGTATATATTCAGGATTTCGTCGTGGTGAATCGCCACGGATCGTTTTTCTCCGATGTCCAGTTGCGATATTTTACCGATTCGCCGCGCTTCACCATGTTCCAGAAGTAACGGACGTTGTGCGTATCTTCCGGCACGGCCGGGTGGGTCCAATGGAACCCATCGATGTCGACGCTTGGAGGATTCGCCAGTTCCGGAATGTTGGCGAACATGTTGTGGTAGGTGTTCGGAATCGGCACTATCCGACCGACGCCTTTGATATAGCACGGGAGCTCATACATGTCATGTCTTAGTCTGAGCACGTACATGTGATGGAGTTTCCGGTACAGCTCCCGTGCCTCGTCGGTCACCTCATCGCGATTGAACACCTGTTGATATATCTCCACGTACTTCATGAACGAGGAGACGGTCATGGCGATCGCGCACGCGTCCGTGAAGAACGCGTAGTCCGGATCCAACAGATGATTGATGGTGTCCGGTGCGATGCGTTTGATCCACTGGTCCAGTGTCTCGGTCTGGTGTCCCCGTTTCGCGGCGGACTGTTCCAGTACCCGCCAGGAGAACCAGACGTGGTTGCTTGGACGATGCTTGGTGTCTATTGTGTTTTTCGGCGGATTGATCCACGCGTTCTTCTTACGTTCGTCCGTCGAGCCCATGAAGAACCGATGTTCCAGATATGCTTCCATGGGTCATGCCCTCGGAGCGAGCCACGTATAACCGGTGATATCAACGTAGCCGTTGCTCTTCCACTGTTCTTCAATGTTCTCATAGCCTGGAAAGCTGGCCACGGTGATGGCGAACACGGCCGCCGACGAATTGCGAACCCGTAGCAGCAGATCACATACCAGCGGAGCCATCGGTTCAAGCGTCTTGATTCCAATGGCCCTACATCTGGCCAGGAAGTACTTCACCTCTTCGACGATGCGATAGTTAGTCTTTTCCAGGTCGTAGTCCGGATCATGGATCCTCCGCAGCAGATCATCATATTGCGCATTCATGGCACGCATCTCCTTCTGTAGACGCCTAACCTTGCGCACATGTCGAATGCGCTTTGCATGTTTCGTCATCGTTTCTTCCCTCCTAGTATTTCGATAAGTTGATTCATTGTTTTCTCGAGTCTTAAGCCCATAGCATCGAGTTCTCTGCGGGCTCGATCCGGATCATCCCATAGGCCATCGCCCTCATCGTCGGTGTTTGATACCAGATCATATCCGACGCTAATAACCATGGTCCTCATGGTAATAAGTGTGACGTGCTGCAGCAGACCACCATTGGCCGGATCGATGTTAACAACGCCCCAGGTAACGTTCGACCCAAAGGTTATTTGCTGTAGGGTGTTGATCAAATGCAGCTTTTTCCACGGCTCCAGTTGATCGTCGAACATGAAATAGGGCGCCTGGAGCCTGTGTTTTCCGGAGCGATGTTCATAGTGTCCGGGACCATAGACGATGACCGGATATCCAAGCTTCTCCAGCTCTGCTTCTATTTGATCATATGATTTCCTATCTGGATGATAGATTGCATGCTTCTTCATAATATTCCCTTCTTTATAAACGGATCGGGGAGGGACCCGAAGGCCCCTCCCCGATTGTGTGCTTAGTCGTAGAACCATTCACCATCCGGTGCAGCCTCGGAGTTCACCTCGATGTGGGTGCCCAGCACGTTCACCATGGCCTCGATCCACTCGATGTTCTTTTTGCCCTTCATGACGACGCCGTCCATGTTGATCTCATCCTCCGGATCGTTCATGTACAGCTGTTCGCTCAGGGCAAGCTTCGCTTCATAGCTAGTCGAGTTCTCCATCATGAAGTCTGCGATACAGGCCGGATGGTTCACCATGCCCAGCAGAATCTCGATCTCCATCTCACCGAAGCGAACCGGAACGTTGCTGAACGGTGCCAGGAACTTCTTCTTATCGTTGCTTTTGGACGGCAGCTGGTGAAGCGGATTGACCGGTCCGCGAGACCTGGTGGAATATTTCTCCAGCGGATCCTGCTTCAGTCGCACATAGAACATCTTGGCACAGAGGACCCTCCGCATGGACGGCCTGCCATCCTCGAAGATGATGTGCTGCCAGTTGGCCGGGAACTTCTCATAGGCCGCTGCGATGTCCAGAATGTTCGCGTTCTTGATCGGCTCCTGCACGACGGTGATTCCGCCACGGCGCTCGATCTTCTTGCAGACCTTGGCCTTGGCATCCTTATCAAGATCCTTGTAGTACTTCTTCCAGGCCTTGGCCTCGTCCGGGTTCAGATACCGGAGCAGCTCATAGACGATGTTGCCCTTCTGTTCCAAACTGTCGGTCTGCTTCATAGCTCGGACCGCGGTCGCGCTCAGCTCGTTGATGCTGTGCTCATTCAGCTGGCTGTGGTTCAGTCGTCCGATGACGCCCAACGATGCGACAACCATGTCGATCGGTGTTCCATCCTCCATGGTCCAGGACATCTCCGGCGGCATGATGTGTCCAATGACGCCCTTGTTGCCGGACCGTCCAACCAGCTTGGATCCAACCACCAGTTCCTCCTCGTCGACGATGTGCAGAATGACCTTGGTGTTACCATAGATGGTCTCATCCTTGGCGGCGAAGAACGCGCTGGAGTCCACGAAGTCATGGGCCTCCTCGCAGATGATAGCGAACTCGTCGGAATAGCCATACCCCTTCGGATTGTTCGGATTGCCAACCTCGAAGTTGTCGGGATCCGGATCGGCGTTGTCCACGATGTCCCTCATATAGCGATAGAGGTCACCGTAGTATCGCTGCTGTTCCTTATAGATGGCATGAACCTGCTTCATGGCCGGCGTGTCAATCATGGTCGCCGGATCCTTGTTGGTCCATATCTCGATGTCCACCACGCGGCCCTCGACATAGTACTTCTTGTCGCCACGTTCAAAGTGCCGGAGATTCTTATTCTTGAGCGAATAGGGTGCCTTTGAGTTGTCCACGCGTCTGGTGATGGCACAGAAGCCCTTTTTGGTCTTCTCACCAACGTTCGGGATACCCTGATAGTGGTCCTTGTCGCCGAACCAGTTCAGCAGAATCTCATTGTCGGCAACGTTGACCTCCACTGTATGTGAGCGATACGTATCAAACATGTCCTTGGCCCGGTCCATGATCAGGATACCATCCTCATAGACCTCGGTAGACACAAGATACACGACGTTCAGATTGCGCCCGCTCCTGTAGTTCATATACTTATCGAAGGACTCAGACTTCTGCACATAGGAGCCCTTCTCAATGACGTCTCCCTCCTCCAGGGAGTCCATATAGTTGTTGTTATACCTGGTGGAGAATCCCTCCGAATGCTCCTCCACCTCGAACCGCTTCCATGCGTGATAGGTCCGTGTCTCCTCACAGTAGCCGATCAGCACATAGTTGTACGGGTTCTTCTGGAACTTCTTGACAAT
>Ga0256407_10008024_pt1 | contig 15662 bp, 12 predicted proteins | sample RumenRJG_04DNA_FD_193489 | JGI IMG/M metagenome (GOLD analysis project Ga0256407, IMG submission 193489) | Bovine rumen microbial communities from Lethbridge, Alberta, Canada - RJG_04 | ecosystem: Host-associated > Mammals > Digestive system > Stomach > Rumen | place: Canada: Alberta...
AAACCATATTGGCGTAGGGCATCGCTGAAATGGAACTCACTGCTGCGACGGTCATTCTGGCCAATCATCCACAGCATCTGGGTGTATTTCTTCGGTGTCCAGTCAATAGTACCTAAGTTGTTGTCACCAGCATTGACAACGATGTCATCCTGTTCCAGCATATCAGTGACCTCGCCAGCCTTGGCGTATGCAAAGAGATGATACGTGTCAGGACGTACATTTTTGATTTCGAAGTCACCATTGGCATCGGTGAGTGTCCAGAACTGGTAACCATGCATCATCTCAATGGGGTCTTTACCTTTTTCTTGAGCCAGAATGATGCGTACACTGTCGTTGCGCTGACCTGTCGTGACGTTCAGATGGCCGCGGACGGTACCACGCTCGCGGGGATAGAGGTCGTTTTCAAACCACTGATAAGGCCACTCTGCCACTTCCTTGGTCCACTGGTTACGGGCACTCTGAACGGGATTTTTGCTATAAGTTGTACAAATGAGGAACGGACCGTAGAGTTTCTTCTCTCCTTCATTCAGCACCATAGCCTGACCTCCAAAATGCTCACCCTGCAACATCTGGATGGTGATGGGCGACTTACTGGTGGCATGTACTGTCAGTTCCTGACGGTCGCAACCACCATTTATCCACTCGTAAGAGACAGGAATGTTGTACAGACCATAATAGGTGTTGTCGCGCAAGCCATGTAGGGTGTCGCGCTCAATGTAGTTGGCCCAGTTGTATTTGGTATAGATGCTGCCATCGGCCAAACGGTAGGTGGCATCCTGAATGGTATTCTCCTCCTTTTCGGCTGTAGCCATTTCACTGTTAGACGGTATACGGCCATTCATGCGCCAGTCGACATAGCCGTTAAGCATGCCGTCGGCCAGACGAGAGCAGACGCGAGCCTCCTTGACGGGCTCGTTGGCAGAAGTTGCGGTACCTGTAGCAATGACGTATGAATAAATGCCAGGGACTCCCTTACGCATAATAAAACCCTGTTCGAAGATGGTGTTGCCACTGGTGGCGCTGTAAAGCACCTCACAGTGCTCTGCGGAGTTCTTGATGATTGTCACTTTCGAAGGACTCAGTCCTTTGTTGCCTTCGGAAGTGGTATAGTCGAAATAGATGCCGTTGCTGGCCAGTAACTCTGTGCCCTTACGTTGCAGGGAACTGACGCGACCATTGCTGTTAATTGTGATACTCCATGTGCCGTCAGACATCTTAGTGGTCATGCCGCTGACGGACATTGTGACATCACCATCGGCTGCCATTATTGTCGTAGGCAGTAAGATGAAAGATAATAGTAGAAGTAGTTTGTTCATATTTTTTTATTTAAGCAGCGGACTACACGGACTGACACGGACAATTATAATAAATAGTCCGTGTCAGTCCGTGTAGTCCGCTGCAATAATATTAGTTTACTTTACCTGTACACCCAGTGCATTGAAGGTGCCAGTAGCTGTCTTAATGAGCAGCTGACCGTTCTTCATGACCTTCATGGCGGCAGCATTCTGGGCATTGGCCTTGACTTCTGCGATACCATCGGGATCCTCAGGAGCATCAGTAGAAGCATAGATCATAATAATGTCAATACCAGTATTGTCACCACCGCTAGCCTTCAGCGTGATGTCAGTTGCCTCTGTGATGGTCAGCAGGTCAGACTCCTGCTCGTCGAAGTTAGTGGCAGTAGCAGAGAAAAGGATCTCGTTTAGTTCACCTTCACCCTTTGTCAGTGTGCATACATAACCCGGTGTCTTATTAGCATCGAACAGGACGACACGAATCTTATAGGTGCCGGGCTGCAGTGTTACCAGTTTGGTGTCCTCGGTTACGTAACCAGACTTGGCCATTGAAGAACGAACGGCAGCATTGGCACTTGTACAAAGGATGGCACCAGGGATATCCTCACCTTCAGAGAGGAATACGACACCCTCGTAAGCGGTCTTTTTATAGTTAACTACGAAAGTTGTATCGCCCTCGCCATTCTTCAAATCGAAAGTCTCAATGAACTCACTGCCCTTTGCGCCATGGGTATAAGCTGCATTGTTAGCATCGAGCAACCAATAGGGATAGTTTTCCTTAACAGTAGAACCAGTTATGCCTTCTGTCTTGCCAACAAGTTCTTTAAGAACTATTGTATTATCATCTTCTGTATAGGCTGCCACGATATTGTAGTTACGAGGAAGTTTTTCCTGTGCTTCGGCAATTTCAATAGTCTTCAAGTGGCAATTACTAAATTTAAACGTAACATCTCCTGTAACCTGAACTTCGAATTTGTAATTTGCAAAATTACTATTACCTGCTAACTGTACCGAGTCCTGTACGCCAGTCTCAGAAATAAAACCTTCAGGAGCAATAGCAGCACCGTTCAAAGCCTGAATAAGTGTATACTTACTTCCCGCTTTATATGAGGTCGCACGAGTAGCGTTAAATGTTATAACATCTCCTTCGTGACAATCAGGAATAACCATGTATTGGTTATTACCATTAAAGCACACTCTATCCTTGTAAGAACCACCGAGATCACCTACATAAAAGACCTTTGAACCAAACTTAAACAGCAAATCTTCCGTCATAGGTAATGGGGTTCCATCTGGTAGTAAAATCTCTTCATAATCACGAGCAGGAACATACCAACGATTTTTGCCAACTTCAATATACTTTGTTACATCCTCTGTATTTCCAGTTCCTTCTGCAACAATTGCATCAGAAGAAGCCTGATCTAGGGTAAACGTCCACGACATCTTGCGCTCAGCGCCACGCGTCTTGAAGTTAAGCGTGTAACCTTCAGCAGGAGCAAGTTCAGTACCCTCAACTTTCACAGAGGTAATCTTCAGCGTGTAGTCTGTAGCTGGCTGCAGCTCAAATTCAGCGAGGTCAAGTGTAACACCAGAAGCAAAAGTTCCCTCCAAACCGTCGAAATCATTCTCGTTGAAAGCACCAGCCAATGCAAAGGTCGTAGCTGTAGGATCGGCAACACCAGTAACATTGGGGAATGTCACTGTAATCTTACCTGTTGTGGGATTAATCTTCTTACCTTCACCGAGGCTGAAGTTAATGTCACCCAATACAACCTGAGCCATAGAGCTGAGGCAGAAAAAGAAAGCCATCAAGGCAAGCGTAGAAATTTTTTTCATAAGCGTTTATTTTAGTTAGATATTAAAATCGTAGTAGCCTAAGGGCATGTTGTTACAATGACACCTTAAATGCGCTGCAAAGGTACATAAAAAAATCATAGGTTTTTTCAAATCGTAGTTAAATAATGAAGAATTTAACATTTCGAAACAGTATGACAAGAAGAACCCTTGCGCTTTTGAGGCGCAAGGGCTTATGATAATATGGGATTACATCCCGTAATTGTGATTACTCAGCAGGCTGCTTGCAGATAGAGATGTTATCGAACGAAATGTCCTTCACCAAATCAGAGCCATCATTAGCCTTGATTGTTGAACCATCGTACATGATAACCAATGAAGAACCTGCAGGAATAGCGACATTCTCCACGACACTTTCTCCTGTTGTACCTCCACCCCACTGTGGGATTTCAATATCCAAATAAGTTACCTCACCAGCAGCATTACGCAAGCCAAGCTTATAAGGCTGAGGAACTGCATAACTTTCGGCCTGATAATAAATATTGTTACGTCCGTAGATGGTTACCTTATAATTACCAGCCTCAGCAATAGGCTCTGTCCAAACGTATGAGTTAGCACCAAGCGTGATACCACGTCCACCATCGAAGCGGCTCCAGTAGCCATTGGTCCAGTTCCACCAGTTGGTAACGGTTCCTTCAAGCTGACCAAGACCTGTTCCCTGACCTGCATCTACCTTCGGCAGAGCAAGATCCTCAAAGTTAGCATAGTAAACCACAGAGTCAACCTTTGCATAGTTATTCAACGAGCCAATATAGATGGTTCTACCACCAGCAACGGTTGGGTTCAAAGTTCCTGGGAAGGTAAATGAAGCACCATTCCAGTCTGTAGCAGGAGTAAAGTAATAGGCACCGTCCTTAGCATAGGCACGAGGAATAAACATCACATAGCTATCACCCTCGAAGAACTTATACTTGTCGAAGTCGCGGAATTGTGCCAGGAGCACACCACCATCGGTATTACAGTTCAATACAGCATAGTGAGTCTCAGCATCACGGAAAGTAATCAGAACCTCTGCATTCTCAGCAACCTTAACACTTTCAGCATTGTTAGATGCGTAAATCTTCTTGACTGCAGCCTCAGCAACAGCTGTAACAACTTTACCTTCTGCATTCAGATAGAATGAAGCGCTATCAGAAGCCAGCAAAATAGGACTTGTTCCCACACGACCGTTGGCAACGCGAGCTTCCTTCAGGTCTTTACCATCGGCATCAACATAGCGGATCTTATAGTCAAAGAATTTAATGGTAGGATCCTTTGCTGCGGTGATAGATACATTATCAATGTAACTAATGTTGTTGTTAACAAAACCGAATACGTCAATCTGAGTAGCCTCGTTAGCATCTGCCTGCCAGAAACCAATCTTACCAGGAGTGAACACTGCTTCTTCGCCTTCACCTACGGTAGTACCACTCTGAGCCAAAATTTCCTCACCATCCTTAATAACCCACTCTACCTGACGGTCGAAGTTGTAAACGCCAACCTCTACTGTGAGCCACTTGTTGCACCAATCTGCAGCAGTACCCAATATATCGTCATTTACAATATAACTCTTACCATCTGCACTTGCACCAACACGGAAGATAGCACCCTTAGCGCCATAAGTTGGAGCGCGATTAATACGGTCCATTCCGGCACCAACGCCATTTGTACCACGTACCAAGGCATCACCAATTGTAATGCATCCACGACCTGCGCCATTGAAATAGTCAAACTTCACAGTAACCTTAGTAGCTTGTGCTACCATATTTGTCATGTCAAAGTAAGTGAAACCATAACCATTCTGGGTGTTCTTCGCATTAATCAGAGCCAACACCTTCGAACCCTTGGCTGCATTGTCTTGAATTTCAACAGACATACGGCTGGTTGCTGTAAATACAGCGTTTCCATCCTCAAAGTCAAACGTTGTTGATGTCTTATTCCAATAGTCCTCAGGATTACCTGGCCATTCACCGTTAGGAACAGGATTGTCTTCAACTTGACATGCAGTAAATGCAAGACCACTAACAAAGAAAGCGGCCATTGTCCACAATAAATTCTTTTTCATAAATTCGTTTTTAAATTAGTTATTAATTAAAGATTGTATAAGTTGCGCTTTATTCTTGGCAAAAGTAAGTTAATTTTTTCAAATAACAATGACTTTTGTCAAAAATCAATACAAATTTTAGATTTTTTAATGATTTGTCATCAATCTAACCTCATTACCCTCTATCTTTACGAATCAATTCAAGCAGACGGTCGACAGCTTCAGCCTCAGGAATATTCTTCTCAATACACTCCTTGGCGCGATAGAGTGAAATCTTGCCACGACCGGCTCCGACATAGCCATAGTCGGCATCGGCCATCTCGCCAGGACCATTGACGATACATCCCATAATGCCGATCTTCAGACCGACCAGATCCTTGGTGGCAGCCTTGATCTTTGCGATGGTCTCCTGGAGGTTATAGAGCGTACGGCCACAGCCAGGACAGGAGATGTATTCCGTCTTGGTGAATTTGATGCGGGCAGCTTGGAGAATGCTGTCGGCAAGGGAAGTGAAGAGTGAAGAGTGAAGAGTGAAGAATTTACTACCGTCTGCAGGGTGGATAACCAATTTCGTGGCTTTGCGGTCAATCAACAAGCCTCCGACGGCCATTGCTGCCTTGAGCTGAAGGGTTTCCCAATCAGGATCATCAAGGGTCAGGGTGATGGTGTCATCCTTGATAGAGGCTTCGGCCTCAGCACGTAGCTGCATACATTCTGGGATGAGTTCCACGAGTTTGCGGGCTACGGGAATTTCGCATTCAGGCTCTTCAGAGAGTGATACGCGGATGGTGTCGCCTATGCCCTCGGTGAGCAGGGCGCCAATGCCTACTGCTGATTTGATACGTCCGTCTTCACCCTCACCAGCCTCAGTGACACCTAAGTGTAGTGGATAGTGCATATTCTCTGCGTCCATAGTCTTTACCAACAGGCGCACGGTTGTCACCATCACGACAGTGTTAGAAGCCTTGATGCTGATGACTACATCGTTGAAGTTTTCGCGACGGAAGATGCGCAGGAACTCCATGCAACTTTCGACGATACCTTCGGGGGTATCACCATAGCGCGACATGATACGGTCGCTGAGCGAGCCATGGTTCACACCGATGCGCACGGCAGTATGATGCTCCTTACATATATTAATAAAAGGTACAAGCTTGGCTTCAATCTTTTTCAGTTCCTCCTGATACTCCTCGTCGGTATACTCCAGATGCTTGAAGGTGCGGCCTGGATCAACGTAGTTGCCTGGGTTGATGCGAACCTTCTCGCAATACTGTGCTGCCACATCAGCAGTATGGGCCGTAAAGTGAACATCGGCAACGAGAGGCGTGTTGTAACCATCAGCCTTCAGACGGGCAGAGATGTTCTTCATATTCTCTGCCTCGCGCGTGCCTTGTGTGGTGAAACGAACCAGTTCACCACCAGCATCAATGATGCGCTTAGCCTGTGCCACACTGGCTTCGGTATCGTTAGTATCAGTGGTTGCCATCGACTGGATGCGGATAGGATTGTCGCCACCGATTTCGATGTTGCCCACATGGGCTATGGATGATAATCTGCGATTATACATTAAAGAATAAATATTAAAGATTAAAAGATTTAATTCGTCTTAAACTGGTACTTTACCTCTGCTAAGTCCTTGTTAGCCTTTTCTATCTTTGCCTTCAGGCCAGACTTATAGTCGGCCAGACGCTGGGCAATAGCCTCATCGGTGAGTGCCAGCATCTCTACAGCCAAAATAGCCGCATTCTGAGCACCATTCACACCTACCGTAGCAACAGGAATGCCCGGTGGCATTTGGATGATGCTCAACATGGCATCAAGACCATCGAGCATACCCTTAATAGGTACACCAATGACGGGAAGGGTGGTGGAGGCTGCGATAACACCAGGTAGTGCGGCAGCCATACCGGCAGCAGCAATAATCACTTTCAAACCACGCTCTTTGGCGCTGCTGGCAAATGCCTCAACGGCCTCAGGCGTACGATGGGCAGAGAGGGCATTGACCTCAAACGGTACCTGCAGGTCATTCAATAACTGGCAGGCTTTTTCCATAACGGGCAGATCACTGGTGCTGCCCATGATAATACTAACTAATGGTTTCATATATACATTTACTGATTTATTTGATTCAATTTCTCATTCTCTCATTCTCTCAATTTCTCAATTATTAAAGAAAGAGGATGGCGGCAGCAGCACAGACGAAACCTATCCAGAAACCACCAACAATCTGTCCCAACGTGTGCTGGCGCAGAATCATACGACTCGTGCCAACCAGCCCTGCTGCCAGAAACACCAGACAGAACCACCAAATGGGATTAAACATCAGATAAGCCGAGAAGGCAAATAAGGCACCGCCCACGCCACCAATCGCAGCAGAATGCGTGGACACTTTCCATACTACATTGATAAGGGCACATACAATCTGCACCAACAGACCAGCCACTATAATGTTCGACATAAAGTGGGGCATGTGGAGGCGTTGCATGACGTAGACACACGTGAAATAGCAGATGATAGAAATGGCATAGGGTATCATACGGCGTTCACGATGACCAAGCTCTATGAGGTTCCAACCCTGATAGCGTCGGTAGAGGTGAATCATCAGCGTGGGCAACAGGATGGTAAACAGGTAGACCATGGTCAGCACCTGTAGCTTATAGGCCCATGGGAACATGCTGAGATAACTGAACACAAAGAGGATGACCATGCCCATAAAAGGCAGGTAGAATGGTGTGAACACCATGCTCACAATACGTGCAGCCAATATGAATTGCTTCTCTCGTTTCATCGTCTTAATCTCTCATTCTCTCAATTTCTCATTCTCTCAATCAGCGACGCAGTCGCGCAATAGGTATTCCCATTTGTTCACGATATTTGCTCACCGTCCGACGCGCAATAGGAAAGCCTTGTTCTCCGAGCATCCGTTGTATAATCTCATCACTCAAAGGCTTCTGTTTATCCTCATGCTGGATGATGTCGCGTATCACGGCTTTAATTTCTCGTGTCGACAGTTCCTCGCCCTCTGCCGTCTTCAGACCATCGCTGAAGAAGAAACGCAGGGGGAATGTACCCCAACGGGTTTGTGCATATTTTGAATTGCTGACACGAGAAATGGTGCTCAGGTCGAGACCAGTCCGTTCAGCAATATCCTTTAATATCATGGGTCGTAACAAGGCCTCGTCACCCTCTTCAAAGAAACGGTGCTGCCATTGGATGATGGCCTGCATCGTGATAGTCAGTGTATGCTGACGCTGGCGGATGGCTGCAATAAAGTTTTGGGCGGCATCCACCTTGGTTTTGGTATAGAGCAGGGCTTCCTTCATCTGACGGCTCATGTGTTCCTTGTCAGCCTGATATTCACGCAGCGTATCGACAAACGATTGTGATACGGTCAGTTCCGGTACATCGCCGTGGTTGAGCACAAAAGTCACGTTGCCGTCGTCGTGTGTGTCAACGATGAAGTCGGGTGTAATCTGTTGTATCGAATGTCCTATTGTCTCACCCATAGACGTCCCGGGCTTGGGGTTGAGTTTGCGCAATTCTCGAATTAATGCTTCAGCCTGCAACTCTGTGATGCGAAGGGCAGAACGTAACTGCTTCCAATGTTTTTTCGTAAAGAGGTCGAAGTACTGTTCGATAGCCTTTTGCATCAGTTCCTTCAGCCGTGACGGTTCACGACGGTCTATTTGTAGCAACAGGCATTCCTGCAATGAGCGGGCTCCGATGCCTGCGGGGTCAAACTGTTGCAACTGTAACAGCACGTGTTCTATCTCTGATGAAGAAGCATCGAGGTTATGGTAGATGGCCAGCTCGTCGCTAAGTTGCGAGAGTGATTTCCGCAAAAGGCCGTCGTCATCGAGCGAACCTATCAGATACTCCATGATATATCGTTCACGTTCAGTCAGGCGGGCCATCGTCATCTGTTCTAATAGCTGGTCGTAGAACGAGTCGCTCTGAGCCATCACACCTTGCTCGGCATTGCCTTCATCCTGCTGGCGTTCGCCACCATAATAGACGGGCAATTCCTCGTCGTCGCGTCCTAAAGACTCTAAAGCCTCATCAAGAGCAGACTGCCGCTCTTCATCTTCATAATCTGAACTGTCGGCATTCTCCGTGTTTTCTGAACTTTCAGGGAAGTCTGCGTAATCGTCGCCAGGACCAGCTACCTCGATGGCGGGATTGTCGTCCATCTCGGCATTTACACGCTCAACGAGTTGTGTGATAGGCAGTTCCACAAGCTGGGCATGCAACAGTTGTTGCTGTGTGATGCTCTGCGCCAACCGTTGCTCCTGTGTGAGTCGCTGTTCCTGTACCTGATTATTTCCCATTTTTTTAATATCTCAATATCTCATTATCTCAATTTCTCAATCTCACTTGAAATAGGCGCTGAGTTGTTCGGCATATTCTGCCAGTTGGGAAGTCTCCCAATTAGCATAGCGCTCCCATATCTGACGACAAGGTTGCAACAACACGCTGTCGGGCGTTTCCTTGCGACGCAGATAGGGATCGAGGTACTGATAAATATGTAACACGTCGACTATCATAGCGGTTGGAATCTTCATCAGACTGGCCAAATCACGAACCTCGGGAGTCTCTTTTACCATGGTGGCGGGTGTCAGGCAGAAATAGAGGTCAAGGATGATGATTAGCATGAAGGGCATCAGACGACTATCCTCAGCCAGAGGTCGGAAGTCACCTTCAAACGTTTCTTCAATGGCAACACCCTCAAAGAAATCACCAGCGGAATTAAAGCCTTTCATTTCGCGCAGTAGGCGGACAGCTCGGCTCAGACGTTGCGGATTCTGGCTGTATTCCTTCCAGATGCGCTCAATACGAGGCGTTTCCAGATTGGCTATATCGTTCTGGCGCTGGTAAAGTTGCTGAGGTGCAATGTGCAACTCCAGACTCAAGCTAACCATTTCCCGACTATACATGGCTTTTACACCTACCGGCTTACGCAGATAGAGTTGCATAAGCAGCAGCCAATAGTCATCATTCCATAATTGATTCTTTGCCATATCTCTTAACTCTTATTTTCTTACTTCTTACCTCTTAATTTCTCATCTCTCACCTCTCACAATTCTATCGGTTGCTCCTCAAACATGCCATCTTTGCTGATGGTGTAACGACGGGCCTCCTCCAGTTGCTGCTTACCATCCTCATGCCCCTTGAAATATCGCATAACAGTGATTTCATAATGACTAGTGATGTAGTATTCATTATAAGTCATACCTTTGTCCATACCTTTGTCTGTCTTGCGACTAACGGTTTCCTGATGATAAATGTTAAGCATATCGATAGGGTGGTGCTTTTTGTCCATCGTGTAAAGATAGAGAGCAGGCGTTATGGAGTCCTGCATTTCACAAAGCAGTATGACCTGTCGACGATGCATGGACGGTAAAGCCATTGCTTTGAGATGAGCATCGGCAGGGTAACCGAAGTTTTCGTTGGCAGGAACTGGCACCGCAGCGAATTCGCCCAGACGCTCTATATCTGCACCTGCAGTCTGAATGGGTAATGTATGCAGCCGCAACGTGTCGAACCAGGCCTCAATGGGATTTTCTTGAATGCCTGTCTGTTTCTGGATTTCCTTTAATTGTTCGGCACGTCGAATGCTGTCTACCATCTGTTCATAGTAGGCTGCATCATGCTTTCTGTTGCCGCATGACAACGTCAGAAGTGCCAATAATAGCAGTGTTAATCCAGTTGCTTTCTTCATATTTCGTTGCAAAGGTAGTTATTTTTATGAAGATATTCATAAATTTTACAAGATTTTTGTTCGTTAAACTTGTTCGTTTGATAAAAAAGTATTATTTTTGCAACCGATATGCATGTTAATGGTCTTATGAAATGGATAGCAGCCTATGTCCTTGTTTTGTTAGCTAGTAGTGTCTATGCGCAGCATCCAAAGGACGATATCAAGCAGAATATACGACGTTCTGCTAATAGTTTGATGGCCTATCCCGGACCACAACAGCGGAATCTTACCCCAGCTCCACAAGGTAAGCAACCTTTCTATATCTCGCACTACGGCCGATACGGTTCGCATCACCTATTACAGAAAGAGGATTTCGATCTCCCCTGTCAGGTGTTGGATGAGGCTGACAAGGCCGGCAAACTGACGATTAAAGGACAAAATGTCCTGCGGCGTCTTTATAAGATTCGCGAGGATGCTTACGAAGAGTTGGGAGAGCTGACGCCAACAGGTGTACGCCAACAGCAAATGATAGCGCAGCGCATGGTAGAACGTTTCCCTGAGGTGTTTCAGGACGGAACAGATGTTGATGCGCGCAGCACGACAGTCACCCGCTGTATCCTTTCTATGGAACAGTTCTTGTTACAGCTGACGCGTATGAATCCTCGTCTTAACGTTTACCATAATGCAACCCATCGTGACATGGCTTTTCTGAACCAACAGGACAGGAAACTCATGAATATCAGGATGGACGCTATGACGAAAAAGCGATACAACGAGTTTGTTAAGCCTTATGACAAGTTCAACCATTTGATGCGTACCCTCTTCAACGATATGTCGTATGTGAAACAGCATGTCGATGCCAAGAAGTTAAATGATGACCTGTTTGTGCTGGCCAGTAACATGCAAAACACGGAATTACGTCCTAAAATAACGCTCTACGACATCTTCACCGACCAAGATTTATATTGCAACTGGATCAAAGATAATGCCTGGTGGTACATCAACTATGGAGGCTGTACGCTCAATGGTAGTAAACAACCCTACTCGCAGCGTAACCTGCTCCGAAAAATCATCAATGATGCTGACAGTTGTCTGAAACTGAAGAGTCCCAGTGTTCAGCTACGCTTTGGTCATGATGTTGTTATTCTGTCATTAGCATGTCTGATGGATATTAATCATTGGGGCTTAGCGACTAATCGGTTAGGGGCCTTGGGCGAGAATGGCTGGAGTTGTTACCGCATTGTACCCATGTCTGCCAATATTCAGTTGATATTCTACCGCAGTAACCCTGGCGATCAGGATGTCTGGATAAAGGTTCTCTTCAATGAGGATGAGGCCACTTTGCCCCTTCCTGACGACCATGCGCCCTACTATCGTTGGGCTGATTTCCGTTCCTATTACCTAAAGAAACTGGATGATTATGAGAAGCATTAGGACACAGATGACGATGATGCTACTCATGTTAGCGACGACGTTATGGGCACAGTCTGCCTATGACTATATCGTCCGTGACCATAACTTCTCAGCCAGTAACTACAGCCTCTATCCTGACAGTACGAGATACCAGCAGACGCCACCTCCAGCAGACAAGCATCCTTTCTATTTGTCGCATTACGGACGTCATGGCTCACGCTACCTGAACAGCCGCGTGGCTTACGATACACCTTATAAGATGTTGTGCAAGGCTGATTCCATGGGACAGCTCACGGCATTAGGCAAGCAAGTCAAACAACTGTTATTGGAAATCATTGATGACTCAGAAGGACGCTGGGGCGACCTGTCGGATATCGGCAAGCAGCAGCTGAGAAGTATTGCAAGTCGGATGGTGAAAAACTATCCGGAAATATTCGAGGGACCAGCAAACGTGCAGGCGCGCAGCACTACTGTTAACCGCTGTGTGATGTCAATGGGAACGACCGTTCAGCAACTGACAGCCCTTAATCCCCAATTGAAGATTGACATGAATGCCTCGAAACGTGACTTCTGGTATCTGAATCATCAGGACCTACAGCTTCGCGACAGCATGAAGTCGAAAAATGCAACGCGTGTCTATAATGTATATTCAAAGCCGCGAGAAGAGAATCCGCGTCTGATGCAATTACTGTTCACGCATCCTGAGTCACTGGACAAGAGCATCAGCAGCAAGTGGCTCAACTATTATCTGTTGAAGACGGCCACCATACAACCCAATACTCATACGGAATACAGCACACTGCTTTTCGACCTCTTTACCGATGAAGACTTTTATCAGTACTGGCAGGTGGAGAATGCGTGGTGGTATATACAGCATGGAGGTTCGTTGCTGAATGGTGGTTGTCAACCTTATACCCAGCGCTACCTGTTGCGTAAGATGATTACTGAGGCAGACAGTTGTATCCGCCTGAAAAATCCCGGTGCACAGCTGCGTTTTGGTCATGAGACGGTGGTATTGCCATTGGTTTGTCTCTTAGGTATCAATGGCTACGACCTACAGACTGCCAATCTCGATGAGTTGGAGTCGAATGGCTGGTGGGCAGGCTTAGTGTTCCCGATGGCTTCCAACATCCAGTTTGTGTTCTATCGTAAGGACTCATACGATACCGATGTTGTCTTCAAGGTGTTGCTCAACGAAAAAGAGGCTACACTGCCTATTGAGACAGATATAGCCCCCTATTATCACTGGCGCGACTTCCGTCGGTTCTATTTAAAGAAGCTTAACGACTATGATCAGGTGAGATTGCAACGCCACACTGACCATAAGTCAGAGAAATAGCCAATAACTATTTCAGAGAGAATGCCAACGCATACGAACGAATCTGCTTGATCATAGCCAAAAGACCATTAGAGCGTGTTGGCGACAGGTGTTCCTTCAATCCAATCTCATCGATAAAGTATAGGTCGGCATCCAAGATGTCCTTGGGCGTATGGTCACTCAGCACACGAATCAGCAGCGACACGATACCCTTTACAATCAGGGCATCGCTCTCTGCCTGGAAGTGAATGACCTTTTCATTGTCCACTTCTATCAAGTCGGCTTGTAGCCATACACGACTCTGGCAACCGTCTATCAGGTTGCTTTCCGTCTTATACTGTTCGTCAAGGGGAGCCTGTTCGTTACCAAGGTCTATCAGCAACTGGTACTTGTCCATCCAGTCGTCTAAGCCTGAAAACTCCTCAATAATCTCGTCTTGTATCTCGTTAATCGTCATATTTATTTGTTTTTTTGCATCGGACTACAGGACTTAAAGACAATTTTATTACGAAGTCGTGTTAGTCCTGTAGTCCGTTGCTAAATTTTGATTATCTTGAACAACTTATCGCTGGGTCGCACTTTCTCTGGAACGCGGATGCTGACGCGTGTGCCCTGCTGAGCTGTCTGAATGCTGCTGGTGTCGTCATGAATTTCGTCGACAGTAACGTAAAGGGCTCCTGTCGTAGGTCCCGTAATCAGCATCTTGTCGCCTACGCTAAAGGTGTCGGCCTCAACAGTAAACTCGGCAACACCAAGTTTCGAGAAGTATTTGACGCCTTTGCCGATATACTGTTTGCGCTCCGTCGCATTCGAACCGTAGTTGGCGTTCCATTCACCTAAGAGCTGTCCCTGATAGTAACCGTCCCAGAAACCGCGATTGAAGACGGTGGCCAGACGTTCATCCCACGCATCCTTCTTCTCTTCCGTAAAGGTACCGTCGAGCACGCTTTGTATCGCTTCCTTATAGCATTGTACAACAGTCAGTACATATTCGGGTCCACGGGCTCTACCTTCTATCTTAAATACGCGCACGCCCGCGTTCATCATTTTATCGATAAAGCGAATGGTCTTCAGGTCCTTGGGCGACATAATGTATTTGTTGTCTATCTCCAGCTCAGTACCTGTTTCGCGATCAGTCACGATATAGCCCCTGCGACAAATCTGCATGCACGCACCGCGATTGGCCGAGCGTCCCGTATTGTCAAGACTCATATAGCACTTGCCACTCACGGCCATGCACAGGGCTCCGTGGCAGAACATCTCGATACGTACCAATTCGCCGTTAGGACCACAAATGTGCTGTTCCTCAATCTGACGGTAGATGTCTGCCACCTGTTCCATCTTCAGTTCGCGAGCCAGTACCACCACATCGGCAAACTGTGCATAAAACTTCAGCGCTTCGACATTCGAAATGTTGAGCTGAGTGGAGAGGTGTACCTCCATGCCTTTCTGGCGACAGTAGGTCATCACGGCAATGTCACAGGCAATCACCGCGGATATCCCTGCTTCAACGGCAGCATCAACAATCTGATGCATCGTGTCGATATCTTCACCATAGATGATGGTGTTAACGGTGAGATAGGTCTTTACGCCAGCCTCATTGCACGTCGCAGCAATCTCGCGCAGGTCGTCGATGGTGAAGTGGTTGGCAGAATGCGAACGCATATTCAACTGCTCCACGCCGAAATACACCGAGTCGGCCCCAGCCTTTAAGGCTGCAGCCAGCGCATCGCGACTGCCCACGGGCGCCATAATCTCAAAATCTTTTATTGTTTCCTTCATTGCGGCTGCAAAGTTACGAAAAAGGTACGAAAAAGCGAGCAAAAAGCTCATAAAAAGACAATAATATTTAGATTCGGTACGTTATTTAATACGATGCAGAAGCGTAATTATGCGTTATTTTTGCTGTTGTGGCTCTTTCTGACAGCAGTCAGAGCACAGCAGGAACCATCGTTCAGCCACTACTGGGCGATGGAACCGTCGTTTAATCCCGCTACTGCAGGCAAGGAGATGAAAATCAACGTTATAGGTGCCTATGCCATGACGCTGACAGGCTTTGAA
>Ga0256407_10008026_pt1 | contig 15660 bp, 6 predicted proteins | sample RumenRJG_04DNA_FD_193489 | JGI IMG/M metagenome (GOLD analysis project Ga0256407, IMG submission 193489) | Bovine rumen microbial communities from Lethbridge, Alberta, Canada - RJG_04 | ecosystem: Host-associated > Mammals > Digestive system > Stomach > Rumen | place: Canada: Alberta | collected...
TTTTTTCATTATCTGATGAATTAGTTTCTATATTATGTTTTAACATATTTAAAAATGGGACATTATTATTTTTTATTTTTTCATTTTCTTTTTTTGAATTTTGTATTATTATTTTATTATCATTTTCAACTTTTGTATTATTTTCATTATTAATTTGATTATTATCATTATTAATATTATTTTTATTATTATTATTATCATTTTTTATATCACTATCATTTCTATGAAATAAACTTTTTTTATTTGGTGAAAATGTTGTTTCATTATGATAATTTGATCTTGGGGATGAAATATTAGAAATTTCTCCTTTTAAAAATTTTAAATAATTCATTGAATCATTATCATCACTATCACTATCTTCTTTAGAATTAATTAAAATACTTTTTAATTTATCATTTTCATTTTCTTCTTCATTATTATCCTTTTTATTTAAAATATTATTTATAGTTGCTTTTGATAAATCACTTTTAACTTTATGAACTAATTTAATTGTTTTTTTCTTTGAAATTCCTTTATTATCTAAATTTAATGTATTTGATTTTAATAAAAGATTATCTTTTGTAGTTTTATGAATTGGTTTTAAACTCAAAAATTTAGATTCTTTTTTTTCATCTTTTAAAAAAAAAACTGTTTTTTTTGAATTATTAGGATTAAAAGAACTTTTTACATTTTTATTTGATTTATTTTTATTACTATCTTTACGATAACTATCTTCAAAATCTTCTTTATCACTATATCTTTTTTTAAAAAGATTTTTCTTATCAAGAGTTTGAGATCTTTTATTAAAAAACTCATTAACTGAATTATCACCAGATTGAGTTTTAATACTATTTCTCATTTTCCAAAAATAACTCATTCTAGGAGAAGTAATTGTACTATTAACACTTAAAATATTTTTAACATTTTTAACAGTAGAAGAAAAATTATCATCATTAAAAATAAAATTTTGATTACTAACTTGATATTTTGTATTTGATCTTGGTAAAATAAAAGAATTTGAAGTAGAATTTTGATTAGAAGATATTTTATTTTCAATATATTTAATATAATTATCTCTACTAAGTGATTTAGTTAACATTGTTGTACTATTTAAATTATAAATATTACTTTTTACTTTAGTCTCCAATACTGTTAATATGTATTCTATACTTGATATTTTTTTATTTAAAATTTCAAAAATTCCTCCTAATATCTCATTTAAATCTTTTGAAAAATTTGTTTCTTTCTTATTTTCTATAAATAAAAATAAAGTAAAATATTCCATTGATAATAAATGAGATATATCTTTTGGATTTCTTTCATAATTATCAAATGATAAACCACTTTCATATTGGTATATTTTAATTAAATTATTGAGGAATTTTAAATTACTTGAATCAACTTTTTGATTTGATAATGATGATTTTTGATTTAATAAAAGAAAATCTGATGTTCCTGAAAAGGAACTTCCACTTTTTTTATTAAAAAATTTCATTAAATAATTATTTGGTGAGAATATTAAATTATCTTTTGTTTTAAATGTATCTCTAAAATATTCTAATGTTGATATATATTTCATTAAATTATTTTTTATAATTCTCATTTGATTATAAAATACTTTTTGTTCTTTACAATAATTAACATGTAAAATAAATTCATTTATTGGAACTTGTTGTTCACATATTCTACAAATTTCAAAAGATTTTTTTGAATCTACTCTTAAAGTTACATCTTTCCAAACTACTAATTTAGTATTAAAATATAATTTAAATTGTTGTTCTAATTCAGAATTCATATTTGAATTATTTATATAAAATATTTGAAGATATTTTTTATATTGAGTTATTTCTCTTTTATTTGAATCAAATATTTTATTTTTTAACATTTCTTTTTTTTTTTCTAATTTTTCTTCTGAAGTGAAAACAAATTTATCACTTTTTGATATTATTTCTATAAAATTATTTAAAATATATTTTCCACTTGAAGAAAAAATATTCAAATTTAATCTTTCATTATCCCCATATAATAAATTAGTAAAAGTTTTTGATAAAGAAATAATTTTATCAATAAAATATAATATTTTCATTTGATTACCTTTAGTTTTATGTACAATGACATTTTCTTTTCTCGAACACTCCATAAAAAAATTAATATAATCTCTAATTTTTTCTAATAAACAATTCATTGTTAAGGAATAATAATCTAATTTAAAAGAAATATTACTTAAAGTAAAAAGAACAATTTGTGATATTAAAACAATAAATTGAGTAATTTCTTCATTATTCATATTTTCAAAATTTTCATCTAAACTATTATTTTTAATTTCCTTTTTTTTTCTTTTTCCTATATTATTATCAGCCATTAAAATTTTTTTTTTTCCTTTATAATTATCTAAAAATTGTGCTATCCCATATCGATTTTTTTCAAATTCATTTAAAATCATATTTTTAACTTCTCTATAATAATCTTTTGGTTTAGTTTCAATTAAAGTTTCAAGAACATTATCAAATTTATTTATTTTTTCAATTAATTCATAGTCTTGATTTTTATTATTTAAAAATTGAGAAGATAATAATAAATTATCTCCATTATCATAATTTTTTTTAAATTTTCTTATTAATTCTCTAATAATTAAAACAATTGTATCTAAATAAACTTTTTGTGATGTTGCAAAACCTTCAATGACTTCATCATCAAAATTTTTTTTAAATAATAAAACTTTAATAATAAATTGATTAAATTCTTCTTCAATATCAGATATTTCAACATTAGTATTATTTTCTAATGATAGTCTTTTAACTCCTAATTTTTTTTTATTTCTTCCTGAGTTACATGTATTTATTTCTAAATCAGATTCTAATATATTTTCTTGAAGCCGTTTTTTATATGATAACATATTATAATGTACGTTATCTAAATAGTTTTTATCAGAAAAAAAATCTGTGTCACTTTTTCCTCGGACATGTCTGTATAATTGCATTAATAATTATTAAATTATTATATTTTTTTTGCTATAATAAAATAATTTGAAAAAAAGTTTTTTTCTCCAAATATTTTTTATAATTATATTAATTATTGAAAAAAATTATAAATTAATTTATATCAAAAAATCATCATTTTTTTATTATTTATGATTTATAATAATTTATTTATTTTTATTTTTTATTTATTGTTGTTTATAATTGAAATAAAACAATTAATCTAATTACTTTATTTCTAATTTTTTATTTCTATATTTAATATATGAATAATTTTGATATTTTTGAAAATTAATTTTTTTTAAAAATTTATTTTTTAAATTTTGAAAAAAATTAAATTTTAATAACATGACAAACTGCAATATAACAATTGAAATTACAAATTATGAGCCAAAACATTTATCAAATATTAATTTTACTGATTTAATATGTTTATTTAAATATGAAAATATAGAAGAATCAATAAATTTAGGTGATAATTTAAATAAAAAAATTAATCACATATTAAAAAATATAAAAAATGATATTAAATATAATATAAGATTAAAAAATCAAAAAACAAAATTATTAATAGGAATATGTAATTTTATAATCCCAATATATAAAATTCATAAAACAAATATAAATTCTCATTTAATATATTCAAAAAATTGTTTATTAACAATGATAGAATCAACAAAAAGAGCATTATTTGGTTCTTTATCAAAAGAAAGAAATTTTACAATTGAAATTAATGCAAAAATAGAAATATTAAATAGAAATAAATTAAATAGTTTCTTTGTAAAAACTAATTCATCATTACCAACAATGCCATCATTAATTAAAGGTAAAAAAAGTTTTTGTAATAATAATAATATTAATTGTTATACATCAAGATCTCCTTATAATACTCTAGGTAAAAATACAATTGAAAATGATTTTGATTTTATTTCAACAACTCCTAAAAAATATTTTAATAAGAAAATAATTGAAAGAAGTATTTATAAAAATTTTAATATAATAAATAAATCAAATAGTTCTACAATTTGTTATCAAAATAGAAAAAGAAGTCAAAATTCTTTAAGAAGAAATTGTTTAGGGAATAAAAAAAAGAAAAGTAGACAAATTGAACAATTTAATAATAAACATATTAAAAGTAAATCAATTACTTATGAAGGATCAAATGGTTCAAAAGATTATACTAATTCTTTAAATAATATTTATGATAATAATAGTATGATTAATTTAGAAAAAAAATTCAATATTGATGATTTACAAGATAATAATTTTAGTGATTTATCAACTAATGATCAATTACTTATTAATAATATTGAAAATGATGATTTAAATGAAAAATTAGATAATGAAATTTTTGCTGCTTTTAATAGTTTTAAAATTAATTATTCTAGTTTTGAAAAAAATAATAATTTTGATAATTTGAATAATATATTTCAAGAAAATCTTAAAAATAATATTTGTTCATTGATTGAATATTATTCTTTGATTATGGAAAAATTTACTCTTTTAAATAATAAAAAAACCAAATTATTTTCTATCTATAATACTAATATTGAAAAAGTAAAATATATAAAAAAGAAAATAAAAACTTTAAAAGCTCATCAAATTAATTCTGATATAAAAAAAATAAAAATAAAACTTAATAATAATTTAAACAACAAAATAATAAAAAATGAAATATTAATAAAGAAAAATGAATATGAAATATTTAAAAGCATTATCAAAAATAATTATTTAGAATACAAAATTAAAAAGAATAAAGAAAATGAAATGATAAATAATTTAAAAGATGAAGAAAAAAAAAAGTTATTATTATCTTCAATCCAAGGATCAATAAATTTATATGGAAATATTTCTCATATTTTTGGTGATGATGAAGATTCAAAAATAAGATTAAAGGCTCTTTTATTTAGATTTGATATTAAAGAAAATGAAATGATTTATAATACTTTTCAAATAAGTGATAATGTTATTGAAATGGGAAATACAAATTCTACTTTTGGAAAATTAAATATTGATAAAATTAAAACTATTAAAGAAGTTGATGAAGATAAAGAAGAAGATTCTGAAAGTGAAAATGAAGAATTATTAAAAGAAAAAAAAATTGATAAATTAATTAAAGATTTTAAAAAAAAAAAAAATAGGAAAATTAAATTTGAAAAAATTGCTCCTTTTAAATATAAATATGGAAGTCAAAATGTTGTTTTAAATTTTGATGAAAATAATAAAATTTTTGTTAAGTTTTATAATGGTTTAATTAGTTTAGAAAGATTTACAGAAGTTAATGAAAGGATTGAAGAATCTAAAATAAAAAGTAATAATTTTCATATCTTTAAATCTTTAAATAATTCTAATGAATTGAAAAAAATAAAAAAGCAAAAATATTAAAAAATTAAGTAATTTGTGATGAAAATGATATTTTGAATAATATTTATATTTTAATTATTATTTTTTAATTAAAATATTTTTTTTTTAAAATACAATCATATATTTTATATTAATAATTAATTAATAAAATATTGATTTATAGAATATCAAGTCAGAAATTATAAATTAAAAAATAGATAATTATAATTTTATTTAATGAAAATGATAATTTTGATAATTAAATTTTTAAACAAACTCCTTTCTTCTCATCCAATTTTGTTTTAAAATAACATAAAAGATACAAAAAAACCATTTAAATTAAGAATAATAATTTCTAAATTTATTAATATTAAATAAATATCTTTCAATAGACAAATGAGATGAATAACATTTATAAAAAAAATATGAAGAAATTAATGAAAGTAAATATCCAATAATTAAAGGTGAAGTAATAAATGAACAAAAACCTAATGTAAAAAAAGTTCTTCTTATTTTCCTATCATCAATTTTTAAACATGAAATTAATGTCCCAATTCCTGGTAAAATAAAATTTATTATTATAATAAAAATTGTAAATTTTTTTGTTAAAGGAAAAACTGATTGCATTGTGCTTTTTATTTCAGTATTTTTTTTTAATTTTGGAATATTAGATAATAATTCATCATCTTTACTACTCATATTTTTTATTGCTTTTGTTATTTTTCCTATATTTTGTCTTTTTATTGAACTTCTTCTTCTTAAAACCTTTTTAATTGTTTTATCAACATTTATAAAATTATTTTTCATTACATCATTATTATCAGTATAATTTTCCATAATATTTTAAATATATTTTTAAATCATATTTAGATATAGAAAGACTTTTTTAAACTATTATTAAATGAAAAAAAAAAAATTAAATTTTGAAAAAGTAAAAAAAAGATAAAATTAATTAAATAAAAAAATATATTAATTTTCCAAACTTTTTGCTTTTTTAATAGGGAAAAACTCAATTTTATGCTGCTTAATGGAATTAAAAACTTGAAAATCAATAGAATTTAAATCATGTTCATCAGTTTTTTTAATTTTCAAAATATACTTAAAATAATTATCAATATTATGTTCATGTTGTTGATGATAATCAAAATCAATACCTTTAATTTCAAAATTACTTCTATGTAAAGAACAAATAAAACAAACATTAGTTTTTTCTTCATCAATTTGATTATTTTGTTCTCTTAAAGCTTGAAAAGTATCAACAATAATACCATTAATAATATTTAAAACAATTAAAATAATAATAAAATAAAAAACCCAACTAAATAAAAATTCACTCCAAAAACCATCTTGTCTATCAATTTTAATATTAAATGGGACACCACCAGCACGAATACCATAATTAAATAAATATAGGAAACATTCTAAATAAGATGAACATAATTCAGTTCCATCATCCATTGTTCTAAAATAAAATAAAGTTACTGATGCATAAAATAATATTAATATTACTAATAAGAATGCAGTTGATAAAAATTGTTTATATCTTACTTGAATTGAATATAATACACTTCTAATTGTATCAAATATATTAAAAATAGGGAATAATTGTAATGAAAATAAGAAACGTAATTTATTTATTAAAATTGCAGGAATTCCTACAATTAATGTTGCTACAAAGGGAAATATTTCCATATTAAACATAGAGGAAATAATAAAAGAAAAAAAATCCCAAAATGTTTCTTTTTCTTGACTTAATTGTAAATGTTTCATATAACTAAATGTATACCAATTTAATATTAAAGCTGATAAAAAAATTAAATGTAAAAATGCAAATGGTATCATTACATTATCAAAAAAGTTATTATCTTTTCCAAAAACAAGACAAATATTTGTTACTGTTGCACATGCAGCATTTACTAATTCTAAATCTTTATAATTTATTTGGAAAAGGAATAATAATAATTTATTATTATTTAATGATTTTCTCATCATTATTAAATTTTCTATTTCTGAATAATAATCTAATATTGAATTTAATTTTGCATTAAAATTTGAAAAATCTGCTTTTGATAAAAATGATATTGTGTCTCTTGGTTCTAAGAAAAGTGAATCTGGATGAACCATAAAAAATACATTTTCAAAATTTGTTTTTTTACTACAATTACTATTTCTGAAAATAATAACTTTTTTAAAATTTTTACTAAAGAAATTTTTATATCTATAAACTTCTTTTTCATCTTTTGATTTATCTTCAGTAAATGAAATTTCATTTTTTTTAATAATAGTAGAACAAAAAGTATAATATTCCTTTTTTAATAATTTCATAGAATTTTCTTCTTCTGCTTGAGGGTCATTTAATAATTCTTGTAAAGAATTTAAAATTTGATGAATTTGATCTCCTAAAGCTTTATCTTTAAAAGAATTAATTCTTTGAATATATAAAAATATTCCAGTTGAAATATTAAATAAAGGATCACCAACTAATTTTTCATCAAAATCAATAAATAATTCTAATAAATCATTTGAACATCCTGATTTAATAATTTGATTTCCAGTAGTTTTAATTATTAATTTCCTAAAAGCATTTATTGCAACACTTATTAATTTTTTAGGATTTAATTTTAAAATAAATGGAATTTTTATTCTCATTGGATTTGAATTTTCTTCAATAAAACAATTTAAAAATGTAATAAAAAAACTTATTATTTCTTCATATTCAGATGATGAATCAACAAAATCTAAAAATTGATAATGTTTTTTAAAATATAATTCCAATCCCGAATGACTAATTTCATCATTTGATGCAGATAAATCTTCAAAATTTTCAGGGTAAGTCCCTTGAATTATTTCAATTAGAAAATCAGTAACTTTTTCTAATAAAGGTGAAAAATATTCAAAATTAAAATGTTTAAAATTTTCAAGTAATTCAACTTTTTCAAGAGAATGTTTCATATTTTTCAATATTAAAATAGGAATTCTAAAAATAAAAGGAATAAAAACATCTTTACCAAAATCTTCTAAATCAATATTACCAACTGCTTTGTCATAATTAATAAACATAGTTTGAAATAATGGATTATGATCTTCACAAAATAATCTTAAAAATTCAAGTACATTAATAAAATTTTTATAATAAGGTGATTCAACAGTATCAATTCTATTAAATTCAATAAAAATAAATTGAATTAAAAAAGGTAATTGTTTATTAATTAAAATATGAACTAATTCTTTTTCTTTAATAGACTCATCAACAATAATATCTTGCCAATGATCAGGATTACTTTTAAAACATAAATCAATACTTTCAATAATACTTTCTTTACTTTCAATAAAAGTACTAATATAAGGATTATAGAAAGTTCCTATATGTTCTAATTTTTCTCTTTGTAATTTTAATTTTAAAGTCATATCTTTAATTGATCTTCTCTGTGTTCCACTAATTAATAATGTATTTGATGATTGTCTTCTATTAGTAGGTTCTCTTATTGTACCAAATTTTAATGCTTTTCTATGGAGATTTGGATCAAAATTTGCTGATTGTTTATCTCTTGGATATATAAATCTATTTAGTAAATCTATTGCTATTATTTTTTGAATATTTTCTTTTTGTTCATCTGTAAATATTGAATGGAAAATATTATTTTCTTCATATTCTTTTTTTTTCTCTAAGTAATCTTCTATTATTGGAGGGACTATTACTAATAAATCTCTTTTATTTATGTCTTTTATTTTTATGTTTTCTATGTCTTCATCTTTTTTTTCTGGTTTGAATATTTTTTTGTAGATTTTGAAATATTTTATATTATCTGATAAGTGTTTTAATATTAAGTTTATGTTTAATAATTGTGTGTTTCTACTTTCTAAATAATCAACACTTTCTGAAACTGTTGTTACTAAATTTTGAATGTTATCTGTTTCAAATTCTTTTTTCCATATTTGTGAATTACTTTTATTTTGAACATCATATGATGTCATTATACATATTAAAATATATTTATAACATTGTAAATAAAGATATACAATTCTGTAAATATTATATTTTAAAAATGCTGAATATTCTGTTGCAAAATATGTCATTTTATATATTGAATATATTGTTGGGAGTAAAATTACATTTTTAAAATATGATAAAGTAAATTTTATATCTCCTTCAAATTCTGATTGATATTTTGTATGATAATATCTAAAACTTTCAAAATTATTTATTATTGGTTTTAATATTTTTTCTATTTTTTCACCTTCTAATAAATATTTTTGTACTTCTGATTGATTTGATGATAAATTTAAATTTTCTATTAAATTCATTGTAAAAATAGTTTCCTTGAAAAAATCTTTAATTGATGTTATTGAAAAATAACTTTTTACAAAATAATTAGTATAAACTATTGAAAATATCATTCTTATATTTATTGGAAGTGCATCATTTTCTAATTTTTCTATTATAGAAACTATAGGAATTGATGGATTAATTAAATAAATATATTCTCTTTGAAAACGATTAATTATTTTAAATGTATAAATAACTATACTTTGTTCTTGATATGTTTTTAAATTTATTAAATAAGATTTAAATTCTTGAGTTTCTAATAACATTTTTATTTTTGTTGCAATTAAATTATTTACTTCCATTATGCATTTATTTGAAGATAATTTTAAAATAAATTTACATAATTTTAAAATTGTTAGTAATTTTTGATTATTTTCATAATCTAATGATTTAAAATATTTATTATAATTGTCACAAATATAATATGTTAAATTCAAAGTATTTATCTTATAATTTGAATTTTTCATATTTCTCAAAGTCGTAGTATAAAAATCAAGATTATCAGTTTTTCCATCTAACATTAAATCAATATTATTTTTTTCAAAAAGTAAAGGAGTAATAAATGTATTATCTCTACATAAATTTAAAATAATTTGTTTTAAATTACCATAAATTTTTTCTGAAATACTTCGAATATTTATTATTTCTTCACTTTGTTCATCTTCAATATTAAAGCAATAATTAATAATTTTATGGCTTAAAATCATAATATTAACTAATTTATGAAAATATAAATCTCTATAAAAACTAATTTGTTGAATATAATTAAAAGTAGTTGTAGCATTAGAAAGATCATTCAAATTTTTAGTTAATAAATCTAAATATTCTTCTTCTTTAATATGATTATTTAATAAATTATTCAAATTTTTAATTATTTCAATAAATATATCATTAACTTCAGATAAATCAACAATTGATTCTCCTTTTAACATATCAATAATAATTTCACAATTTTTTCTTTCTTGAATTGATAAAGTAGAATTAGCTAAATTTTGTAAAGGTTCAATATATGAATCATTAGAATTAATTAAATTATCATAAAAATTATGTGCTCTAATATATGGATTAGTTTCATTAATTGGAATATTAAAACTAAATAAAGTTTCAATCATTTCTTTTGTAAATTCATTTTCTGACATAAATGCATAAGGTTCTTCATTTTTATTATGTTCATATAAATCATTAACATGAATTAAATTATTATAAATAATATTATCATTAATATAAATTATAATTTTTTCAGTTATTTTTTCTAAAGTTCTAATTACTTCATTTAATCCATCTCTTTTCTCTTTAATACAACTTAATTTTTCTTGAATGAAATTAAAAATATTTTTTAATTCTTCTATATTATTACAAAATGAAGGAAGAATAGATTTAAAAATTTTTAATCCTTCATTAAAACATTCTGTAAATTCTTTTTGTGGAATTAAATTATTTTCTTGATATGATTCACATAATTCTAAAACTTTTTTTGCTATTTCAAATGGTTCTTCAAACATTTTTTTATCTTTATAATTATTTCTTAATAATATTCTATGTATTGGAGAAGTATTTGATTCTATAAAAAAATATTGTGAAAGAATAGTAAATTTTAAATTTCTTCTATACATTTTAATAGAAAAAACTTGTATTCTAAATAATTTATCTTCTAAATTTGTTTTAAATGATAATAATTTATTTATTGTTTCATATGAATAAAATTCATTAAATTTATCATCATAAATTTGTACTTCACATTTAATATAATTTTTTAAAAAATATGAAAACATATTTAATAATTTTGTTAATTGTAAATAAGCATCCCAATCCATTTTATCTTCTAATTCAATATAAAAATCATTTTCTCCATATTGTTTTTTACTATTTTCAATACAATCCATAATTTTTTGATGAATTATCATAAAATCAGGAAGTAATTGATTAATAATTTGTAAATTATGAAATAATTGATATGCAATTTTATAAATATTTATTTTTCCAGTTAAATCATTAAAAAAAAAAGAAGTTAAACTTTGAATATTTTCAGTAGGAACTTCATGTTTATGTAAATTATTAATACAAGTACAATTTAATTCTTGATCACCATGATATAAAACTTTTTCATATTTTTCATTAAATTCTTCTTCTTCATTAATACTTTCAAATTTAATTAAATCTTCTTGTTCATTAATATTTTTAATTAAATTTAAAAAATTATTATAATTTTTTTTTGAGTCTGCAATTTGAAAATTATACATACAAAAAGGACAATAAATTTGACCATTTTCTTTTCTTTTATAATAATATTTTGGATTAGCAGATAAAAACAAAGGAAGAAAAATACAATAACTTGTACTTATTTCAGCACCAATTTCTTTTTTTTGATTATGTTTATTTTCAGTTATAATATGTCCATTTAATGCACATTGACAAGGATTTTTTTCAAAATTTACAAAAATTCCTTTTAATTTATCAATTTTTGTATTTCCTCTATGACTTTTATGACATTCTTCAATACAATATGAACAAAGTATTTTTTGAGAATCGGGACAATTTGGGCATATATATGCTTGTTCTCTTTTTTCTTCTATTAATGTGTGATTCATTCTACATTCTATTTTCATTTCGTTTAATATATCTTTTTCTGATGGTAATGTTAAATTATTTATGTTTATTTCGTTTTCAATTTCTATATCTTGATTATTTTCTTGTTTGATATTTATTTTGTTTGTGTTTATTTCTTCTAAATCGTCATCTGGAGGAATTAAATTTTCATTCATTTTTCTTTTTTAATTTATATTAAATGTTATTTTTTTTTATTTTTGATTTTTTTAATTTTTTTTAATTTAAAAATAAAAAATATATTAACAATATTAAATTGATTTTCTTATTTTAATTAAATATTAATAATTTTAATATAAATAAAATTACAATATTGAATAATGGATAAATGTGAAAGATGTCAAAATAAAGATGCAACTTTACAATGTATGAATTGTTGTTCTTTTAGACGTTTATGTCAATCTTGTGATAGTTTTATACATAGTCTTCCAACAAAAAAAAACCATACAAGATTATTAATAAATTCAATTTATTCAGGAGAACAAACTAGAGTTCCATCACAATATATTTCAAATGAAAATACTGAAAGAATATATAATGATCAAAGAGAAAATTGTTGTAATGATCATGAAAAATTTTTATTTACACAACAGAAAAATAATCCTTTTGATAATCAAAATCAAAATTTATCTAATTCAAATTTAAATAATCGACCTGAGTCTTTATTAAATAATAATTCTAATTATAATCCTTGTGATAATCAAAATCAAATTTTAAATAATTTTTCAAATTCAGATAATCAAATTTTAAATAATGAATTACCAGAAAATATAAAAATTGATAAAATAAATATACCATGTCAACCTTTAAAAAATACTTTTTCAACACAACCAAATTCTACAGTATTAAATTCAAAATTATTTTTTGCTGATACTTATACTAAGGATTATGTAAATGAATTAAGAAATGTTTTTCGAAAAGAAAAAGAAGAACTTGAATTTAAAAATAAAACATTACAAAATAATTTAGATTCATTAAAATATAAATTTTCAGAACAAATGAATGACTTAACTAAACAATTAGAAGATATTCAAAGAAATAATAATACAACTTTAGAAAATTTAAAAAATAATTATGAACAAAAATTAATTCAATTAAATAATGAACATCAAATTGAAGTTGATTCTTTAAAACATGATATTGAATCTTTAGAAGAAAAAGGAAATGAATTAAATAATCAATATCAAAAAGATATAAATGAAAAACAAGAAATAATATCAAATTTAAATAATACAATTGAAAATTTAAAAGAGACTTTAGCAAAAAAAAATGAAGAAAATTATAAAATGAAAAATTCATTTGATTTAATGACTAAACAATATGAACAAAAATTTAATGATGATAAAGAAAAATTAATTAAAGAATATGAAGATAAAATTAATAATATTGTTGATAATGTAGAATGTACAAAAAATAAATTATTAAAATTAGTTGATGATAGAGAATTTGATATTAAAAATGCATTAGATTCAAAAAAATCAGAATTAAATAAATTAAATGAAGAAAATCAAAAATTAAAAGAAGAAGTTGAATGTCATAAATTAAATGTTGTAAGAATGAGAGATGAAAGGGATTATCTTGCTAATCAAAATGAACAATTAAAAAAATGTGAAAGTCAATATCAATGTGATGGACAATTACAAACTAATGAAATTAATAGATTAAATGAAGAAAATAGGAAATTATGTGAAGAAAATGATGATTTAAAATGTCAAATTACAAAATTAGATAAATTAATTTATGGTAAAATTAGACCAACTTTTAGAAGTTATAATCAAAATAATTGTTAAAAGTCAAAATAAAAAATCAGAAATTTTTTATTTGGAAAAAAAAAGAGTATTTTATTTAATTTTTGAAATATATTTTTTATTTTTTTTTTATTTTAAAACTTACTTTTAATAAACTAAAACTTTTAAAAAAAAATAAATTTTTACATATAATAAAAAAACATATACAAAAATTATAATATAGAAAAAAAATGAAAGAAACAAAATTAATAAAACCAATATTAATAGGAATAGCAGGTGGTTCAGCATGTGGAAAATTAACATTATTAAACGAAATAAAAAGCAAAATAACAGAATATAAAATATGTGTAATTAATATGGATTCATATTATAAAGAAGTCCCAAAAGATACAAATATAACAGAATATAATTATGACACACCACAAGCTTTTGATTTCGAACTTCTCTTTAATAACATAAAAGATTTAAGAAATGGGAAATCAATAGAAAGAAATGTATATGACTATAAAGAAAATAAAATGTCAAATGAGAAAATAATAATAGAATCATGTCCAATAATAATGATAGAAGGAATTTTTGCTTTTTATGATAGTAGAATAAGAAATTTAATAGATTTAAAAATTTTTATTGATACAGATTCTGATATTCGTTTATCAAGAATAATTTATAGAGATATAAATGAAAGAGGAAGAGATTTACAAACTTCAATTGAAAGATATCATAAATTTGTAAAACATGGTTTTGAAGAATTTGTAGCTCCTACTAAAAGATATGCTGATATTATTATTCCTATTGGTGCTCATAATATCCCTGTTAATAATATTATTACTCAATATTTAAAAAGAGAATTAAAAAAAATTGGAGAAGGTTTTGATACTAGACATTTATTTTCTTCTATGAATGAAGTTATAGATCCTAAATATCAATTTTTTGATAAGAAAATTTTAGTTACTATTGATAATAATGAAATGGATTTTATAAAAGAAGTTTTTTTGGATTTTTTGAAAGAAGAACATGAAATTGATTCAATTGATGTTATTAAAGAGAAATTAATGGATATTTTAATTTCTATTTTAATTAAAAGTTCAAAAGATAATGAATATTTAGCAAAAAATTTAGAAACTATTGATTTGATTATATGTGAAAATGATGATATTTCTAATATTGATTTTTTGAAATATAAAAATGTGTTTTATTATAAAACTTCTATTTTAATTGAAGATGATATGAAAGTTCCTAATTTAATTTCTAATAAAAATGAGAGATGTAAAGTTACTGTTAATTCTATTTTCTTAGCTCCAAAATTTTCTGAGATTTCTTTAAGTACTAAAATTGATACTTTGGTTTTTAATACTTTATATTTTAGTGATTTCTTTATTAAATTTGGAGATTTAATTGTAAAAGATAAAACAGTTTTTAATTCAAATGATTTAGAAAAGTTATTTATTACAAAAATGAAAAATACTTTTAAATTAGTAAAATAAAAAGGGTTTTATAATAAGAAAAAAATTCAATTTTTATAAATAAAAAAAAAACAAAATAAAAATTAAAATAAAGGGTGTTAAAAAAATAAAATTTTTTAAATAATTCAAAAAAAAAAAAAAAAATAAAAATAAAAAAAAATTTTAAACTCTATTATTTTTAAAAAAATTTTTTTTAACATTTATAACCCTTCTAGGAA
>Ga0256407_10008031_pt1 | contig 15655 bp, 16 predicted proteins | sample RumenRJG_04DNA_FD_193489 | JGI IMG/M metagenome (GOLD analysis project Ga0256407, IMG submission 193489) | Bovine rumen microbial communities from Lethbridge, Alberta, Canada - RJG_04 | ecosystem: Host-associated > Mammals > Digestive system > Stomach > Rumen | place: Canada: Alberta...
ATTAGTTCTGATTTATCTTTTTCAGATAATTGACTGTATTCAGTAAGAAAATGCTCTACTTGTTCTAAGGGCATTTTCTTTTCTTCTATTAAATATTTTCTTAAGAGACGGTCTCTGTTATCGTTTTCTGTCATGTTTTTAACTGTTTAATATTGTAAGTAAATTAGTAATTTTAGTTCTGTCTGTTGCTTCGATAATTCTTTCTTTTCTATTATTACCTATAAAGGCTTCTCTTGCGTATTCTGACTTATTAATAAAGTCATAAGCCTTAAAGATACATTGAACATGGAATTCTCTTTCTCTTATTTTTATTTTGAGAAATTCCAATAACTCTTTAACACTCATTAAATGAATACTATTTACAAGTTCATCTGTTACTTGATTTATTATTTCTCTACATTCATTATCATCATCAATGTGAGATTTTGTTAAGCCAAGTAAATTATTCACAGTAACTATATTCTGATTAGAAGTTCCTGTTAAAATTAATTCACTCTCATTATTATAAACAACTTGAGTTGATTTTTCTGGCTTGTTTGCCTGTATAGGTTCTTCTATATTGAAATCTGGGTTAAAGTCCACCATTAGTTCAACCCCCTTTTAAGATTATTATTTATTTTTTTCAAACTTTTATCTATTCCTTTTAGAGCCTTTTTATCTTTTGAATTAAGTCTTTTCTTAGTAAGTTGCTCTAATGCAAGAGCAATTTCCTCTGAGTTAATTTGTAGAGCATTTGTATAATTAATAACTAAATTTTCATAAGGATTATTCTGCATGAGAAACTTCCCTTTCTTTCAAATATTTTTCATAATTTTCTCTACCATCTCTTATTAAATTTAATAATTCAATAGTAGTCATAGATTCAATATCACTCATATTCATAGAGCCACTATATTTTTCTATGTAAAATAGTATTTTAGAAGTTTTATAATAAATAGTATCTACTATTTTTATGTATTGAATTCTATCTATATTCTTCTTTATGTCTTCATAAGAACTTGAGATAGTAATATCTTCTTCTCCAAATCCTCTTATTGCGGGAAATATTTTTAATTGTTCTAAATCTAAGCAAGTTTCACCATCTGTAAAACTATCTTCTACATAAGAGGAAAAGGCTTCTAATAAATTATCTTCAGTGGGAGATAATAGTATATTATTATTTCCTTTTAAAGTTTCTAATATTTTATCAACAGATTTTTTAATACTTAATGCTTTTCTATTTCCTAACTTTGTCATATTTCCTACTATATCAAGGAATGTCCAAAAATATTTTCTTGATATAGCGTATAATTTTATTACTTGTGTAAAATTCAAGTTATATTCATAACAAAGAACAAAAATAGTTAGTATATCTTTGTTTATATCCTTTATTTTTAACCCAACCATTGACACCAATCCCCACAGGTATTAAGTAATTCTACTTCCTCTCTTATTTTTTCTATATCTCTTTTATCTAAATGACTTAAAGAACTATCCCCAAAATATTCCATATCCATCAAAGATTCCATTTCTTCTGGAAGTTTAGATTTATTTCTATATTCTTCTAATTTAACTTTAGTTGTTTTATTTGTATCATCTAATGATAGTAACCCTTGTGGTGTATATTTATGTTCTTTTACTTGTTTTTGTATTACTAATTGACTCCAACCTCTTATTTGCCATCTAATATATGTTGCAAGTGTTCCCTTTTCTGGAGAGTACTCATTAATAATTTTTCTAAGAACATGAGTATAACAAGCATCACATTCATCTCTTGTAAATATAGATTGTCTAACACCATCAATATAGTAACCTCTTTTTATTAAGTCTGTCATTAGTCTCCACTTAATAAAAATAATTAACTCTTTATAGAATTCTTCCGAAGTTACCTTCCCTTCTTCATAAAGAGTTTGAAGTTGCGTTTTTTTATTTTTACGCTTTATTTTTTGTTTTGGTTTAAGAGTCATCTCCTTTGTTATTATTTTAGGTTTGACTTCTTTATTCTTTTTGGTCACTTTCACTTAATCCATTAGGTTAAATACTGGTTCGTTATCTACACTTTCATTTATACTATTTGGTTCATTACATTGAGGACACTTTTCTAAAGTATCTTCATACACATAAGAACAATTAGGACACCTTTTATATTTTATTTCCTGTTCTGCCATTTATGTTAATACCTCTAATCTTTCTTCAAATTCTTTTGCTATATTTTGTAACTCTTCTGTCTTTTTATCGTCTAAATATTCTAAAACTTTAAAACCATTAATAGTTCTAAGGTTATTTATATTCTTATAACCTTTTATATCTTGGTCAAAGTCCAAAACAAGACTTTCCAACATATACGTATTTAGTATTCCTTTAGTATTATCTTTCAAGTATTCTTCTACTTTTTCTCTATATGTTTTAGGAATATACTTCAATTCTACTAAGGCTAAAGAAATTACTTCGTTTTCTCTTAAAATAGATTTTGCTTCTTTTTGTTCTACTTCTTCTGAAAGAAAGCCTTTAAAGTCTTTTATAGCTTCTACTATATTATTATAAGAAGCGTTATCACCACTTAATAATATTTCATTACTTTCAATATAGTTTATATGATTTATATTTACTTGTGAATCTTCTTTAGGGAATGTATAGAGAGCTTTATGAATAATAATATTTTTATTAAGCATTACAGGGAAGTCTATTATAAGAACTTTATTTTCTTCATTCTTTTTCAGATTTTCAGAAATTAAAAGCGTTATATAACCATCTCTAAAGAATGTTCTTTCTTCTATGTGTTCAACTTCTGAAACACAAGAAAGTTTATCAAACATATTATATGCTTGTATTCTACCCATTCTACAAGCATTAAGTATATGTCCTTCTTTTGATTTTAGAACGATAATAACTTTGTCAAAGTATTTTTTGTTCTCTTTAACAAAAGTATCTCTATTGTCTAAAAGTTCTTCTTGTGTTTCTTCTGGTTGTTCTTTAAAAAATTTAGGTGGAATATCTAAAGCCTTTAGAAAAGAGTTGGAAGAAAATTCTGAAAATTTATTTATATTTTCATGATAATAGTCATTAAATTCTTCTATATTTACAATATCTAACAAGTAGTTTTCTAAAGTTTTAGTTTCCATTCGTTCCTTCCTTATATTTCACAGAGGTTTTTAAGTTTCCTCTTTATTTGTTTACTTAATTTAATAAAATCTTCTTTGTTGTATTCTAGTGAGTTAGGATTTATATAACAGTCGGTACAATCTTTATAACCGTCAGGAATTTGAACTGTATCTACAAAAGATCCTAGATTTCTTAATGAATTCTTATCTTTCTTCATTCCATCTCTACCTGCTTCATCATTATCATATATAAGTAGAAACTTGTTTGTTATATTCCTTAAAATGTCTTTGTTTAACCCCATAGAACTCGTATTATTAGCTAATACATAAGGGTATATCTTCTTAAGAGTTAAACAGTCCTTACAACCTTCACAGATTATTATAGGGTAGCACTTTTCATGCTTATCATAGTTTAAAAAGGTTTTATCAAACCCATACATAAAAGGAACCTTGTTTTCATATTCAGTAGTTCTTGTTATAGTTCCATAGTCACTAGTAAGAACTCCCCTTACTATGAATCCAACTATAGTTCCTTTTATTGTGGTTAATGGAATCATGTAGAAATATTCATTACCTTTTAAAAAATGTTCTATCTTTTTAAAGGCTAAAGCATTTTCATAAGTTTGACTTCTATGAGTTATTCTTATATCTGCTTTACTTGCTTTGAATATTTTATATGTTTGGTTATTCAGTGGTTTTATTTTATCCAATGAGTAACTTTTATTATAAAGTTCAATGTAGTCTTGAATATCTACTTTTTCCATTTTTGACTTCCTTTACTATATGTTATCATATAGTTTCGGAATTTGTCAATTATTTAATTTTCAGTTTATTGTTGTATTTATTTGTTGAGTATTTGTTGAGGGTGAGATTTGTACTATTTTAATAGGACTTTTAAAATAGCACGTCTTCTCTTAGAGTGGTAGAACACAAGTCTTACAAAGCCTTCTTGTAATCTCTTGTACATTAATAAAAGAAAATTCTTTACTTACTTCATCCTTTAAAGCAATATCATTTAAGATTTAATGTACTACTGTTCCTAGCGGGGTGTAACACGTAACTTCTTCTTGAATTCTAATCTTCCATAAGAGTTATAGGCTTCTTACTTCTGTGATTCAATATTAACTAAACATAGAATAAAGTTAACGAAGACATAGGAGTTACTACGGTGGGTGAGAACGGTAGCAAATGTATTTTTAAATACAATCTACCTTCTACTTATCTTATATTATCTCGTTTTTATATAAACATCACTTCTTGGTTTCTATGCCCTCAAAGGTATTTATTACAATAATACTTGATTAAGTAATATTCTCTAGTAATATTTGTGATTTCATTGTGCGATTTAATAGTTATTCAGATTAAGATTAAAATAATGATAATTAGAATAATAGTTATTATTATAGTTGTAGTTTACGTTTTGGGGTGTCTGTGTTCCCTTTTTTCGAATTCTTCTGCTCTTTACCTTTCAGGTAATTCTTACTTCATAGGGTTAAGCTATTTCACGAATGCTCGGTACTTGTTAACCCTCTGTAAGCACACCGCATAGAGCCTATGCTAATTGTAATCTGGGAGAAAAATACCTTTGTACTTCAACCCCAGTATTCTTGAATTTATTAATAAGAATGTTGAAGAATTCTTTCGTACTTGATTCTCTTAAGAACCTTGTAAGAAAGCCATTCTTCATTACTCTTATAATGTTGTTAGGAAGTGTAAGAACCATACATGGCTTGAGTCTCGCCAGTTCATTAGCTACTTTCCTAAAGTAGTCTTTTTTCATATTAGTCATGTGATTAGATATTTTAGACATGCTTTTTTTAGTCTTTAAAATATTCCTTGTAGTCATTGAGACTTTTTTAAAATGTTTTTTAGACCAATGTAAACTTTCAAGAGTTTGTCTTTTTAACTTCTTCGCAAGCTTCTTGTAGTGTATAACATGTCTTTGATATTTTTCACTTGATACTATGTTTTCATACTTCTTTTCACCATTGATATAAAGGTTTCCTTTTTTATCAAAGTCAAAGAAGATACCCTTTCCTGTTCTTTCTTCTTTAATAGTTTGAACACTTTCATCTGTTACATCAACAGACATCCACCAGTCAACACCGTCAAAGGAAAAAGTAAAGTTAGAGTATTTTTTACCTTGTGGGATATACCCTTTTTCAAAGAGTTTTACCTTTCCAAACTTAGGAAGAGTAATATAGTCATAAAAGACTTTTACTTGTCCTATAGTTTTGAAAGATAACTTTCCTTTCTTTCTTGATTTATATTTAGTTAAACCACTATAACCAAGAGTTCTAAGGTATTTCTTGTAATTCGATACAAATGCTTTATTAGCAGCCATAGAAGCAGCTCTAAATACACCTTTATCAAATTCTTTAAGGTAAGGTAATTGTTTTTCAGTAAAAAATTCTGACATCTTGTTAGATAGTTCTGTTCCAGTTACGAAAAACAAATCCTGTCTATTATTAGGCATATAAAAGACTCTAGTTTCTTGAAGTTCCATAGCAAGATTATATATTTTTCTATAGAAACCTGCAATTCTATTGAATTGTTTAAGGTCTCTTTCAGAGGAAATATTTAACTTTGTTTTATATGATTTCTTCAAGGATAAAATACTCCTAATAATTATTTGTTTTAACTTAACATGAAATAAGGATTATGTCAAGTCCTTTATATAAAAACAAAAGGATAATAAAAATTGCTACTTTATTTTACTAGGATTCTATATTACTAGGATTCCTTATTTTCTATTCTATCTTTATATTCTTTTTATTAAGAATAATAAATTATTTATTAATATAATAAATATAATAAATATAATATATAAATAATAATATAATAAATATAGATATATAGATATATAGTATATATGTATCTATAGTAATAGTTATTAAGATTAAGATTAAAATAATGATAATTAGAATAATAGTTATTATTATAGTTGTAGTTTAGGGAAATTTATTTTCTAGTATTATCCTAGTATTTTATAAAAATAAAAAATAAGACATATCCTAGTATTTATAAGGATTTCAGGGAATACCTTATAAAAAATTTTGTTTTTTTAAAGATATGAAATATTAAAACATGAAACTTGTAAAACCTTGTTACGATTGGATTTTACCTTATTTACCTTATAAAAAATTTTGTTTTTTTAAAGATATGAAATATTAAAATATGAAACACTTACAACCAAGTAATTATAATGCTTCCAACCTATTTTTAAACCTTATAACTTCTATTATTTTGTTTTGTTTTTTTAAAGTATATGAAATATTAAATTGAAAACTTTAAAACTATTAATATCACTTCCTTTTAACTTATTTAAAAAATTTAAAATTATGATAAAATATTAAATAAAACAAAAAATTTTGTTTTTTTAAAGATATGAAATATTAAAATACAAAACTTGTAAAACTAATAAATATAATAATTTCAACCTGTTTTTATAGGTTTAAAATATAAAATAATATTGGTTTTTTAATATTTAAAAACTTTTAATTAATTTCTTTTCCACATTCGTAACAATAAGAAACTAACTTACCCATTCTATTTCGTTTATTATAATAAAGAGTACTTCCACAATGGGGGCAAACTTTATAATAATACCTTTGAACTTTATTTTTCATGTGTTCATAAATATCTTCTAAAGTTACTACTCTTTTAATTTTATCTATAAGAAGTCTTTTACTTTCCCATCCTGAATATTGTCCTTTACTTTCACAAAGACTTCCTAATTCTTCTAAATCAAGATTATTTATAAAATTATCAAATCTAGGTTTAACAAATTTCGCTCTTCTTAGTTCTTTAAAAGTTAATTCTGGGGATACTTCTATATATCCTATATTATTCATGAAAGCGTTATTTTTAAACATATCAAAGACTGCTTCTGTATGTTTAACATGTGCTACAACATAAAGGATATTAAAGAAAGTAGAATAAGTGGAAAGTTGCTTGTACAACCTCTGTAATGAATCTGCTTCTGATTTTATTTCAAACCCATAAAATATATTTTTATTAAAGTCAAGGGCTGCTAAATCTACTATGTTTTTTGAATTAACTCCCATCTCATTAACAAAAGTAGTAGACTTAAAGAATTCTAAGTTACTTTTAATGAAGGCTTCCCTTATTTCCCTATCTTTCATTTTAGACATTTATTTGCACTTCCCTTTTAAATATGATATTATTTTAGCATGAAAAGAAAGATAAATAAAGTTTATATAAAAAGAGCAAGAAAAACAAAATATACTTTTTTCTTAAATAGTAAAGTCTCAAGAGACATGAACAATAAGTTAATAGATACTATTGATGAAGCCTACTTTCCACCAGTAGTAAATTATAACCCAGTGGATAATGCTCATGATTTATCTATTGAAGATGCTAAGGAAGCTTATAATGCTTTATATGCTTCTTTTAATGTTATTAGGAAAAAGAAAAATAAACCAATACATCCTTTATTAGAGGAATGTTTATTAGGTTCATATAGTCAATTTATGTTTTTTGCCATAATGTTTAAAGAATTAGAAAAAATACTTCCCCAAAGTGATCTAGGGTTTAGTAGTGAACTTGAAATACCCTACAATAAAAGACCTAAAAAATTAAAAACTCAAAAAGAAAATACTTTTTTTATACAACCACCTCTTTATTTAGAAAAAGTAAGAGATAAATATAGAATACAATATAAAAGTTTTGGTGATAAAAATTACAAAAATATGTCTCCTGTAATGCTTCACCGCTATAATTATATATCAAGAAATTATGAAATTACAGATTTTAAAGAGGGCTTCCCTGCGTGGTATACACTTCAACAAAACATTCTTGTGAATCTTTTTGAAAGGTATGTACCTCAGTTAAACAAAAGAATAAGAATAAGATGGAATAAAAATGAATTTGAATATCATATTTGTGGTGCTTCTGATAACTGGCAGAAAATATATGATGTTCCTTTAGAAATGGACAATATTATAGCAGCGTTGCTTTTTAGAAAATAATTCCTAATAAATTTCCAATATAATAAATATCATCAGTATATAATACTCTATCAAAAGATAATATATTTTGAACATATATTTTATTATCTAAAGATTCATCATCTTGTGGAATATAATTAGATATACTATATAAATTTTGTGGTAGTGTTGAAGACGAAAGAATAGAACCAGAACTAATAAGGTCTTTATTTACATACATATAAAAGTTTCTATTACCGTTAGAAACAAAAGAAGTAATAGTAATGAGAACTTCTTTATCAACTAACGAGCCAATGCTTTCAAGATTATAAATAGCATCTAACGATAATTCTTCTGTCTGAGTATAGTATTTAAAAGATAATACATAATTATTTTGTATTCCCCTAGTTAATTCGAGAGTACAATATTTATCTATTGTAGAACTATTGAAATTAACTTTACCGAAAATATATTTATCTTCAGTATCTTTTAAATTAACTTTTAATACAAGAGAAAAGTCATTAAAAGAACTAAAATTAATAGAATCTTTTTTACCTTTAAATAAATTATCTACTACTTTTATATTATAAACATCAGCTAAATAATTTAAGTTTTTAATAGAGTAAAAAGAGAAAGGATAGTCAAAGAAGGTATAAAAATCTTGTATATTATAATTTATATCTTTCTTTAATAAAGAATAAACATAAGAAGATTTAAAATTAGTAATACTTATATTTACACTGTTTAATGTTTGATTTACCTTTAATTCTCTTGCATATCCCAATTCTGTAGCATTGGCTCTAATAATTCTTTCAAGATTAGTAATAATATAAAGATATACTTTTTTAATATTAAAGAAAGTATTAAAATTAGCAGGTATTATTTCTTTTACTATAAATTCTGGAAAAGCTATAGTGTTAACAACACTAATAGAAAGGTCTATTTTAAAAAGTAAGTCATAACCTAAACCTTTTTCTTTTTTAAGAGAATATCCACGTGCTACTGAAAATAAAGATTGGTTTCCATCTTCTGTTCTAATAAAAAGACCAAATTCTGCTATGTTTAAATAAACATCTTCTGGAATAGTTGTTTTTAAAAGAATTGTATTGTTAGTTCTTTGTAAGTCAACAACATCAAAAGCATAAATATGATTTAAAACAGGTACAGTATTATCTGAAAGGTCTATTGTTCCGTCACTTATCATTAATTTAGTAAAATGAAATTGAATAGGATTTGAAGGAGAATATGAATATTCTGTATTAGTAGTTAGATTAAAAGCAGATAATTCAATACTTCCATTCCAATAAAATTCTCTATTATAAGAACTTGAACCAAAACTAATATAAGTATATTCTGTAATATCTATACTATTTAATAAATTTCCAGAATTAGTAAATAAACTATTATCTACACTTAAAGAGACTTCAAAAGTATTTGACTCTAATTTTAAATTTATTTTTATAGAATTAAAGTTAGTATTAATAAAAGTATAAACATTAGCAATAATATTATTGTTTAAATATAAGTCTAAGGAATTATTTTCAATAATTAAGTATAAATTATTTGAAAAATCAGAATTACTTAAACTCCATAAACATTGTTTTGTTTCCGAAGAATAAAAGTCTCCACCACAAGAAATGTCTACAAAAGAAATATCAGATAAAGATAAAGAACTATATTCTGCATAATTTTCTTTAGATAAAGAAGAAATAAAATAACCATTTCTTCTATGTGTTATTATAGGATTTCCTACTACATTATACTTACTACTAACAAGAGTTTTTTGCTCAATTAATTTTTGAGCAACACGTGTTAGATTTTGATTAGTTATTAACATATCTGACATTATACTAAAATTTCCTATTAATTATTTATTAAGCATGGGTTATTTCCAATAGCAGATTCTACTTCTAAGGCAAGTATCTGTAAGTCACTTTCTGAAAGTGCTTCTCCTTTAACTATTGATAAGAGACTTATTTCGGAATTTACAAAGTCTTCTTTTCCTCCTAAATTATTAACTATATAAGAAGTTACTTCCAAAGTAGGAATATCAAAGTTTAAAGAACTATTATAAGAAGCCAAATTTCCATTATAATAAATATTATTATTATTTATTGTCCACTCTGTTCCTTCATATAAGTTACCATTATTATCAAATAATATTAAAGGATTGGAATTACTGTTAGCCCATATATTTTCCAGTACTCCATTATATTTCCAAGCATATAAAGTTTTAGGTTGAATATTATCTGCTGAAGTATAAGTAGTAGCATTGGCACCATATTGTATTATATAGTCACTTCCTGATAAAGTAACTGCAAAATCTGTTCCTGTATATTCTGTATAATCTGAATTATATAAAACTGTATTTTCTGTAATAGTAATTTCTTTTGTATATATTATATATTCATTAGGTGAATCTGTATATACCCAAGCATATAATTCATCTGTTACAGTATTTAAGGATTCTGTATATGAGGAAGCATTCAAATTATAATAAGGAGTATTATCTAATATAATCCATTCAGTACCACTGTAAGGAGTACCGTCAGAATTAACTAATGAAGTAATAATAGAATTATTATCTGTATAAATAACTTTTGAAGTATCATAAGAGAAACCGTAAAGAGTTGTAGGGGTTGTACTCATATGAGTATAAGTTCCTGTAACTTCTTTTAATAATTCTACTTTTTGACCATTAATAAAAGCAGTGAAGTTATTCGTTGAATTATTATAAGATAATAAGACAGAATGTTTTTTATTAATTGCATCTCTAACAGGTGATGTAAAAGTAATAAAATTATTTTCATCAGAGAACAATTTTATTTGAAGAACACCTGTATTTAATTCTTTAATTTCAAAAGCATGTGTTGATGTAATATAGTTTGAACGAGCTAAAATAGTTCTATCATTATTAGTATCAACAGGTTCTAAAGCATAAAAAATACTGAAGGGTAAGTCATTATTAGTATCTGAATCATTGAAAACTAAAGGTGTTTCAGCTCCTAAATAATAGTAATTAGGACTGTTAAAAATAAGAGATGAGAGAACACCCATAAAGTCTTTATTATATAAGTTAACTGATAAATTACCAGAAAGATTATTATTATTAAGACTTATATCAGTTATAGAATATCTGTCATTAATAGTTTTAGGATAGTCAAATAACCAAAAACTAAAAATATTATAAGGATTAACCATTTTTAACAAAGTTGAATACATTTGAGAGAAGCATAAGTATCCGTTTGCTTCTCTGTATTTAGTCATATTTTCATAGAGCATGGTACCTCTATTAAGACCAATTACATGTGAATTATTACCTATTTGTAGAGATAAATTACCTTGTGTAAATACAAGAGAACTCATAAGATTTTCTAAGTCCTCTTCAGTAACAACCATATTTTCAGGATTTAATACTATTTGGTCATAAACTTCTGCTAAATTAGCAGATTTAAGCATTATATAATAATCTACATTAATAAAGTAATTATCTTCAACAGATGGTTTAAGAATTGGTTGTTGTGTACCTATTGCAAATAAATAGTCAACTTCATTAATAGTTTCATAAAGTCCTACTTCTCTTATTTCACAATTATTAAAACTGATAGGCATTTCAAATAAAAAACTAACAGTTAAATTATCTTCAAGAAGTTCTTTTTGTATAATAGGGAAAGAACCATTTTCTATTGGGTGAACTAAAGAAGACATTGTTTCATTAGGTTCATAAAATTCATTATTTGCATCTCCTACAATACCTTTTGATATTTGAATAGAAACAGTAGGATCTGCAAGTGCTTCTGCAATTCTTCTAAGTCCGTAAGTTGTTAAAACAAAAGATAATTTATCATTATTAATTATATTTGACATTATATCACCCTATATCATATACTGTTATTAAAATTTAATTGTACAAGAAATATTGAAAAATTAAATTTTATAATATAATAACACGAATAAAAAACAAATAAAATGCAAAAGCAAAATGATATAGGTTTAAATTTGTTAAATTTAACAGAACCCAAGTCTTATAAAGAATTTGACGAGGGTTACTTTCTACATCAGCCAGATATGAAAGGTTACTATTATATTTTTAGAAATATAACGAAACCAAAAATGTGTCTTATCTTAAACCTTTCAAATATAAATTATAAAACAAACGAAGTAAAAATAAAAGATTATATTTATATAGTCTTTAACATAAAGTCTATTGAAGAATATTTTGAAAATTTTACAACAAGTTATCTTCCGATAATTCTTGATATTATGGATAAAAATGTAAGTAAAAAGAATACAAGAAATTTACCTTATGGATATTATACAGATGAAAAAGGTCAAATAAAAATAGATATAACAAAAGCAAATGAAGTTAAAAAGATATATAATAGATATAAAGAAACACAGTCAGTTCGTGATATAGCTCAAGAAATGGATACAAACTTTTCTCATATTCGTGATATTCTTCACGATAATGAAGAATACATGAGAATGAAAGAAAAAATATTACCTATGACTAAATTAAAAGAAATTAATATGTTACTTGCACAAAATGTAAAAGGTACTTTTAAAAAAGTAACAACAAAAGATAAAATAAAAGATGCACAAAAAAGAATAAAAAACAGATTGAAAAATATGCAATAAAATGTTTTGTATTAAATTTTAGAAGTAGTTTAACAAAGGAAATTTAATATTCATGGCAGATAATGAATTAAAATACGCAACATACGAACAAATAGCAACATTACTTTCATACTTAGCAACTAACTATACAAATATTGCTAATGTTTTTTATGATGTCTTTTATAATGAGAATCCACAAGATATAACTATTCAGTTATATGATGAAAGCGGTGTTTTACAAAGTTATACTTTCCCTAATAGAGCAAAAGACATGAAATATGTTTTAGATGGGGAAGGAGATCCAGAGGGAGAAGTGATAGCTCCAAAAGGTTCTATTTACTTAGATACTTTAAATGGAAAAGCATATATAAAACAAGTAGGTACTGATAGTAATGGGTGGATATTTATAAATCCGAAAAATAATACATTAGAGGGTTACGGTTCTCCTAACGGTCAAATTGTTGCAGAAAAAGGAACTCTTTATACAGATAAACAAAATGCTACTCTATATATAAAAGGAACTTCTTACGGAAATAGCGGTTGGATATCTTTTGTAAGTACTGAATTAGATGTAACACCAACACAGGGTTCTACAAAAGGTGTTACTTCTGGTGGTGTTTATACAGCAATAGAAGAAGTAAGAAGTGAAATAGGAAATATAGAAGAAGCATTAAGAAGAATATAAGGAAGAAATGAGAAATGGCTTCAGAAGCATTAAGTAATATAAGAAGTTTAGAAGATGTAGTATATTTATTAAATATATTATTTACTAATTTGAACAATTTAGACAGAGTTTATTATGATATGTTTATAAACCCTGTACCTATGGATATTGAATTAGAAAGATATAATGAATTAGGTGAATTAGTAACAATAACTCTTCCTAATAGAGCAAAAGATAAACTTCAAACTTATATAGGAACAGGAGATCCTAATGGACAACAAGCAGCTCCAGAAGGTTCTATGTATCTTAATAAAGATAATTTAACTCTATGGTTCAAGTCAAAAGGTTCTGATTCTCAAAATTGGATAATGCTTTGGGATATGGAACATTTGAATTATCTTGCTCCTGATGGAGATGGTTCTCAATTACAGAACTTAAATGCTACTAGTATAAATACAGGTATTCTTAAAGTTGCTAATGGTGGTACAGGTGCAAATAGTTTAACAGGTTTAATTAAAGGTAACGGTTTACTTCCATTTACTTCTGCGGTAGAAGGAACAGATTATATAAAAGAAGATACTTTTATAGGAATGATTTCTTTCTTTCCAAAAAACCAACAAACTACAAGAGGTTGGTTAAGATGTGATGGGGCTGCTTACAATAGACTAGACTACCCTAAACTTGCTTCTTATTTAGGAATAAGTACAGAACAATTTAATGTACCTGATTTAATGGGTTACTTTATAAGATGTTATGGTGGAAATTCTGGAGATGTTAATATTGAACAAACAGAATCAATAGGACCTCATAATCATGATTATTCAGGAACTATTGCAAGTAGTGGTGGTCACACCCATGATATAACTCCAAATGCACTTGCGGGTGGAAGTAGTATTCCATTACAAGGTGGTGTTGGATGGAATGGAAATGTTACAACTTTAAAAACTCTTGCAAGTTCAGGACAACATACTCATAGTTATTCAGGAACAACAGATAATAATTTAGGATTAGAAAATAGACCTACAAATAAAGCATTAGTACCTATGATAAGATGTGACTTGAGGTAATTAAATGCTAATATATTTTTATACTAAAGATACAAAAGAATATTTTTATCAAGCAGTAGCACACAAAGATTTGAATGCTTCAATAAGACTTGGTTATGACGTATGGGTAAAGCCACCTTTTTCAACATATAAAGAACCTTTAGAAGTTAAAGAAAATGAAGTAACTACTTTTAATGAAGAAAAAGATGAATGGGAAATTAAACCAGATTTCAGAGGTAAAAAAGCTTACAATGAAAAAACAGGTGATTACATAATTGTAAAAGAAATAGGAAACTTACCAAAAAATTATTCCTTAGAAAAACCATTTATTTTACAAAAGGCTAAAATAGAAAAAACAAAAGAAGTTGTTTCTTTATATAAAAAGGAATTAGAAAAGAAAATAGATTTAGGTAAAATAGAAGAATCTGTAAATAATAAAGATAATATAGATAATATATTAAAGAATTTAAAAGAAAATTATATTAATTATGAAACTTCAGAAGGTAATTATATATTATTAACCAAAGAAGAGTTACAAGAATTTTCTAATATTTTATATAAAAGAAATTTACTTTTAACAGTAAGACAAAATGAAATAATAAAAGAGTTAAAATTAGTAAAGAATAAAAAACAGTTTGAAAGTATTAAAATAGATTTTAATATAAGTAAAGAAATGAAAAAAACAAAAAACCTTAATAAACAAGAATTTGAAAGCTACATAAAAGAAAGATTGTAAATATGGATATAAATGTAATAGCAGAAAATTTAGCAGAATTATTAACAAACACAGTTAATTTAACTGATGTTTATTATGATTTATTCATAAATCCAACTCCTATGGATATTACTTTAAAACAATATAATAGTAATAATGAATTAATAGAAGTAACAATTCCAAACAGAGCAAAAGATAGACAAATTTCTTTAAGTGGTGAAGGAAGTCCAGAAGGTGTAATAGAAGCTCCTTTAGGAACTTTTTATGTAGATATTCAAAATAATTTAGTATACATAAAGAAAACTCTTTCTGGAAGTAATGGTTGGCAACTAATATTAACCCCAGAAGATTTAGAACTAGTTTTAGATGATTATGTATTAAAAAGTACAACAATAAACGGAAAGTCACTTAGTACAGATATTACATTAACTCCAAGTGATATTGGGGCTCTTCCTGATACTACTTTTATACCTACAGTAACAGATACTTATTCTGCTGAAAGCCATGACGGAATGAGTGGTATTGCTGTTGCAGCAGCAGTAGGTGAAGTTGAAAATAAATTAGATATAGCTGTAGAAGAAATA
>Ga0256407_10008032_pt1 | contig 15654 bp, 10 predicted proteins | sample RumenRJG_04DNA_FD_193489 | JGI IMG/M metagenome (GOLD analysis project Ga0256407, IMG submission 193489) | Bovine rumen microbial communities from Lethbridge, Alberta, Canada - RJG_04 | ecosystem: Host-associated > Mammals > Digestive system > Stomach > Rumen | place: Canada: Alberta...
TGTTTTTTTTTTTTTTTTTTTTTTTTTTTTTTTTTTTTTTTTTTTTTTTTTTTTTTTTTTTTTGTTTTTTTTTTTTTTTTTTTTTTTTTTTTTTTTTTTTTTGTGGAATTTTTATTTTTTTTATTTTTTTTAAGGTGTTTTTGAATTTTTTTTCTTTTGAGGTTGTTAAGGGTTTTTGGTTTTGGATTAATATATTTTTTTTTTTATTTTACTCTAGTTATTAGGATAAAAAAAGTTTTTTTAAGTCTATTTTTATAATAAAGTAAATTTAATTTTTTTTTAGTTTGAGATTATTTCTCATTTTTTTAATGATTTAAATTATTAAATTAATCCTTTTTTTTAATAAAATAAATTTGAAAGGAATATTTATTAATTAATACGTTTTTTAAAAAAATTAAATAATTACCAAAAAAAAAATTAAAAAAAAACAAATATTAGTGACAAATATGGAAGAAATGAAAACAATAGATAAAAATAATAAAACAAATTCAACTCAAAATAATAATAACGAAGAGCAAAAAAAGAATAAAAAAGTAAAAGATATGTCACCTGCAGAACAAGCAAATTATTATAAATCACTTCTTCAAAAAAGTAAAAAATTAAATATATATTATGATGAAGAGAATAAAAAATTAAAAGAAAAATTAAGTCAATATGAAGGAGAAAATGGTAAAGTTGCAGAATTATTAATGATATTTAAACATGAAAATGATAAATTTTATTTATTTAAAAATGATGAAAAAAAATATTTTATAAATGAAAAATTACTTGCAAAAACATTTATTGAGCAAATGGAAAATAATAAAGGAATTAGAATATATGATTATTTAAATGATATAAGATCAAAAGATGATTATTTAACTCAAATTATAAATCAATATGAAGATAAATTAAAAAGAATGATGAAAGAAAATGAAGAAAATGAAAATAAAGTTAAAAATTTAAAAGATAAAACAAGTGATTTATCAAAACAATTTCAAGAAAATAATGAAAAATTTCAAATATTAATTCAAAACTTTATTCAAAATTCAAATGATATTTTTATTAATTTAAAAAATATTTTTGATGTTGATTTATCTGATGATGAAGTAAATAAAGAAATATATAATAAAATAAAAAATGGAATTAATAATTTAAGTTTATTAAATGATAAAAATGAAAATGAAAAAATTTTAATCTGGTATAATGAATTACTTTCTTTTATGAAAAATATACTTTATAGTTATTTAGATACTGCATTTCAAATAATTAAATTTGAAACAGAAAATAAAAATCAAAAATCAAAATATCAAACAACAATTGATCAATTAATTTTAAGTCAACAAGAAGAAAAAAATCAAATGTTTAAAACAATAGAACAAAATAAAATAAATATTAAAAGTTTAAGTCAAAAAATTTCAATGTTAGAACAAGAAAAATATAATATTGGAAAACAAAAAGATATGACAATAGAAATGTTAAATAAACAAATTAATAAAGGTGTTAATTTAAATTATTTAAAAAATATTATGATTTCCTTTTTAACTACAAATGATGAAAGTATACAAGAAGGGTTATTACCAGTTATTTTTACTTCTTTACAATTTAATGAAAGTGAAATTAATCAAGTTAAAAAAAGTAAAAATAATAAACAAAAGTCTTTATTATCTTTTTTTGGTTAAAAAATTAAAATTATTTTTATATATATTATTAATATTAGATGTTATAAAAAATTATTTTAATCAAATAAATAAAATAAATTCATTTTTCAAATGAATCAAGAAAAAAATTTTGAATATATTTATCATACAATTCCTTTAGAGAAAAGACCAAAATTATATAAACAATTAATTGATAATCCTTATAATTTATCTCCTTTAAATTTAGATGAATTATTTATTTATTTAATAACCAAAAAGAAAAATGGTGAATTATTATTTAAATTATATGTTGAATTTTTAAATATTTTTAATACTTTAGTTTTATTTTATTTAATATGTTATTTTATTCATATACCAAATCAAAATGATAAATTTATTATATTAATTGTAGATTCACCAATTTTATTTACTGCAGTTGGATATTATATTTTAATAAATGGGAAACAAGGAAAGCAAAATACAAAAATTATTATTATTTTAGGATATATCGTTTTAGTTGTTTCAAAATATATTTCTAATGAAATACATTTTAAAAAAAATAATATATTTTATTCATATATTAAATTATATTATTTTATTTTTTCGTTGTTTTTTATATTTATTTTTGATTATTTTATCAATATTTATTATTCTTCAACAACATTTACAAAAATTTTTTATATGATATTAATTTTTATAATGTCTAATTTATATGAAACTATTTTTATGAAAATTAGAATAATAATTATTGGAATTCATTTCTTTGAATTTTTTCCTGAAATAAGGAAATTTTATCAAAGTTTTTCTGATAAATCATGTTATATTTCTTATATTTTAAATTCTTTTTATATTATTATTATTATGTTATATATTAATAAATTAAGAGAATTATTTATAATTTCAGTTTTAAATATATTAACTATTGTATTTTATCCCAAAATATTTAATTATTTTTACAAAAAAGAAAAATGGTATAATATATTATTTAAAATATATAGTCTTATTTTAGGAATGTGGGATGTACCTCAAGTAGTGTCATTTTATTAAAGATAATTTTTTTTTAATTGAATTATATATTATAATACAATTAAATTATTATTTTTTCAAATTCATATTTTTATATTATTTATTTAATTTTCTTTTTTTTATTTTTACAAAAAAAATAAATAAATACTTAATAATTGTTCAATTTAATTTGAATTAGAATTTAATATTATTTATGAATTTTTTATTATTCATATTTTTTATATATTTTTTTATTTATATTGTTTTTTGATTAATGGAAATATTAATATATATAATATTATTTTATATATTGTTTCATTTGAAACTTTTCCAAAAATAATTTCTATTTTATTAAAAATACCTATTATTATTTCTAAATTTTTAAAAAAATCAAAAAAAATAAAAATTATAAAGTATAACTTAAAAAAAAAAATGTCAGAGTAAGAATCCCAATATATAACTTCTCAAAATATAGAACAGGAACAATAAACTACCAAAACGGTACCTACACAGGAGGAATTGAAAATGAATCCCGAGAAGGAAAAGGAACAATGACATACAAAGACGGAGACCATTATGAAGGTTTATGGAAAAACGACAAAATGGAAGGTAAAGGAATATTCACATATAAACAATCAAAAAATCAATATAACGGTGATTGGAAAAATGGAAAAAAAGAAGGAAAAGGGATTTTTACATGGTCAAATGGTGATAAATACAATGGTGATTGGAAAAATGATGTTCGTGATGGTAATGGTACAATGACATATAAAAATGGTGATATTTATAATGGTTCATGGAAAAATGATTTAAGGAATGGAGTAGGAGAAATGACTTATAAAGATAAAAGTAAATATAATGGAAATTTTGTTAATGGGAAAAAAGAAGGTCATGGTGTTTTTATTTTTAGTAATGGTGATAAATATGAAGGAAATTGGAGTAATGATAAAATTAATGGTAATGGTACTTTACATTATAAAGATGGTATTGTTTATAATGGAAATTTTACTAATGGTGTTAAAGATGGTCATGGGAAAATTACTTTTCCTTCTGGAATTAGTTATGAAGGTAGTTTTAAAAATAATAAACCTGATGGTAATGGTGTTGTTTTAAATGGAAATGGTGATAAATATGAAGGTAATGTTTCACAAGGGAAAATTGATGGAAAAGGTATTATGATTTATAAGAGTGGTGATCGTTATGAAGGAAATTTTAAAAATGGATTAAAAGATGGAAAAGGTATTTTCCTTTATCAAAATGGGAATCGTTATGAAGGAGATTTTAAAGATGATAAAGCTGATGGTGTAGGAAAATTAATTTTTAAAAATGGAAATGAATATAATGGTCAATGGAAAAATAATGAAAAAGAAGGTAAAGGAATATTTAAATTTAAAGATGGTGATTCCTATGATGGAAATTGGAAAAATGGTAAATCAGAAGGTAAAGGAGTATACATATTTAAAAATGGAAATAGATATGATGGAAATTGGAAAAATGATAAAATGGAAGGTAAAGGAATATTTTATTATAATACAAAAGACAAATATGAAGGTGATTTTAAAAATGGAGTAAAAGAAGGAAATGGAATTTTTACCTTTGCTTCAGGTGACAAATACGAAGGTCAATTTATAAAAAATAAAATAGAAGGTAAAGGTAAATATATATGGAGTAATGGTGACATTTATAATGGTGAATGGAAAAATGAAGAACGTCACGGAAAAGGAATTATGAATTATAAAAATGGAAATAAATATGATGGTGATTGGAAAAATGGGAAAAAGGAAGGTCATGGTATTTTTAATTATAATAATGGTGATAAATATGATGGTAATTGGAGTAATAATAATGCAGAAGGAAAAGGAAAATATTTTTGGAAAAATGGTGATTCTTATGATGGAGATTGGAAAAATGATAAAAGACATGGGAAAGGTGTCTTTAGTTGGAAAGATGGAGATAAATATGATGGGGAATGGAAAAATGGTGTTAAAGATGGAAGTTGTGTTTATTTTGATAAGAAAAATAATAAGAGTAGGAAGGAGGTTTGGAGTGGGAATAATTTTGTTAAGGAAGTTAGTTAAAGGGTTTTTTTTATTTATTTAGAGGTTTTTTTGATTTTTTTTTTTGGGTTTTTGTTTTTTAATTAAATAGTTAATTAATGTTTTTTTTTATTAATTTTTTATGTAATTTTTTTAACTAATTTTTATAAATTATAATTAAAATGGATATAAATGAATTTGATAATTATTCCATTGATTTACCAAAAAAAATTGAGGAACTGGAGAAAGAAAATATAAATTTAAAAAAACAATTAGATGAAAAAGACACAACAATCAATATTTTAAAAACTGAAAATAATATTCTAAAAGAAACAATAAAAAAATATGAAAAAACAATAAATCAAATTCACAAAAATGAAATTTTGGATTGTTTAAAAAGCAATAAACAAGAAGACAAAAATAAATTTGATATAAATTTATTAAACCAAAATAAGAATATTGACATAAATGATAATAAAATCAATAATAAATCAAATGAAAGTAATTTGAAAATTATTTCTGATTCTAAAGAAAATAATTCATTACCATCATTTTTTAATAATGATTTAATTAATTCAAATATTAGTCAATCTAAAAATCTATATCCAATTCTGAATGAAAAACCAAAAAATAATATAATAAATCATAATGATATAATAATTTCAAAAATTGAAGAATCTCTTCCTAATCAAAATAATATAAATAATGATAATAATAATAATTTAGAAAATTTAGACCTTTTATTAGCAATGCAAATACAAATGGAAATGGATAAAGAAGCTCAACAAAATATTTCAAATATTAATAAACCAAATAAAAATTTTATTAATAACAATCCAAAAAAAATATCAATTGATTTTAAAAAAAATGACAATAAAGATAATAATAATTTTTTTCAAAAAAAATATGATATAATACAACAATTTGATTTTATTGGGCCAAATAATAGATATGGAAATAATGTAAATAGAATTCATCCAATTCCTAGAAATAATGAAAGAAATTTAATGGCAATAAGTAAAATTGATAAAATGACTTATGAAGAATTACTTGAATTAGAAAAAAAAATGGGAAAAGTAAGTCAAGGATTATCACAAGAACAAATCAATCAATTATTATTCGAAATTTATAAAGAAAGTAATAATAAAGAAGATAATATTTGTACTATTTGTAAAACTAATTTTGAAAATGGAGAAAAAATAAGAAGATTAGGATGTAATCATATTTTTCATATGGATTGTATTGATCCTTGGTTATTAGAAAAAAAAAATTGTCCTATTTGTTTAAATGAAATTAAATTTGAATAAAAAATAAATAAAAATTAAATATTAATAAATATCAACTTTATTTTTATTTTCTATTTATTTTATTTTTCTTTACCAATATAATATAATAATTCATTACATACAATATAAAAATTTTGAAAATTAAAATCCATATTTCTTACTTTTAATATATTTAAAACTGGAAATACTAATTTATTTTTTAATTCAATATCAATTCCATAATTTTCCATTTTTAAATATTCTTCATAACCCTTACATTTTTCTAATTTTTCATATATATCTTTTAAATTTTTTAATTTATAATTATTTAAATATTTTTGACAATTTTTCATTGATATATTATGAATTTGTTCTCTATTATAATTATCATCTTCTCTTTTTTTATTTAATTCTTCTTCATCTTTTTGTAATTTTAATCCAAAAAAATTTGGATTTGAATTTTTATAATTATTTTTATTTCCTTTAGAAAAATATAAATTATTATAAGAAGAAAAAGTTTTAAAATTATTAATTGAATTTGATTTAATTAATCTAGTTTGTTTCTTTTCATATAATCTTGAAGAAACATCTTTATTTCTATTTGGATTATTATTACACATTAAAATACTAACTTCATTTATTTTTGGTGTAAATGTGCATTCTTTTTCATAAATTTCCAAATTTTTTTCGTCTTGAATTTTTTTCCTTATATTATTATTTTGAAATATATTTGTAATTGATTGAGAAATATTGTTCTTTATTTTATCTATTTTATTCTTTTTGTTAATATTTAAATTTTTTTCATCTTCAAATTTTGATGAAATATTTGTTTTATGATTATTTGTTCTTTTAAATTGTTTACATTCATCCATTTCATTTGATAATTTTAATATTCTTTGAATTTGAATATTTTCTTTATTTCTTTTATCTTTTTGATAATTGTTAATTTTATAATTTTTTTTATTAATATTTTCTGAATTAGATGATATTTTAGGTGAAAATGAATAATTTTTATATTCTTTTTCTATTTTATTTCTATATATTTGTTCATTTTTTAACGCTTGTTCTTTTCTATCTTTTAAATCTAAATCATATAATCTTTTTGTAACATCTTTTTCATTATTGTAATTTTGCTTTTTTATTTCTTGTTTTTGTTCAATTGAATTAGACATTTTTTTATCTTTTAAATTTCCTGTTAAATCTGAATTTAAAACCATCATTTTTTTTCGTTAACATTTATTAAAATTACATAATTAATATATATTTTATTTCCCATAGAAAAATTTTTCAAAATAATTTAAAAATTAAGTTTTATTAATGTCAGATTTTTTTACGAAAAAGCAGAAAAAATATTGGTGTGATATATGTCGTATATTTATGGAATATAATAAATTAAAAATAGATGCTCATAATAAAAGTAATGTTCATCTTCATAATCTTAATAGTAATAAAAGATATAATGATTATAAAAAAAAATATAATAATTATTTAAATGACTTAAATGAAAAAAATAATAAAATTTTTATAGGAAATAAAACACAAAGACTTCAACAAATTGAAAGTTATAATGCATTTAATGAAGTAAAAAATGAAATTATTACAAATCAAATAAATTCAAATAAAAAAGATAATTTACCAAAAATAAATTTAATACCAAAAGAAAGAAAGTGGGGAGTTTATTATGATACATATTATCAATTACCTTTTTATTATAATTATCAAAGTAAAGAAAGTGTTTGGGAAAAACCAAAAAGTTTTGATGGTAATGAAAAAGAAATTAAATTTATTATTGAAGAAGGAGAAAGAATTGTTAAAGAAAAATTAAAAGATGAAGGTAAAATTGGAGAATGGGAATTTGTACAAGGAAAACAAAGTATTTTTGGTATTAAAAAAGATAAATTTATAGAAGAGGAAAAATTAAAAGAAAAAAATAATAAGAAAAGTAATGAAGAAATAATTGAAGAGAATAAAAAGAAAGATATTATATTAAAAGAAAATAATATGAGAAGAGAAATACAAGATAATAAAAAAAAATCTTTTATTGAAATAGATTTAAAAAATAAATAAAATAATAATATAAAATATATATAAAATATTTTATTTATAAATATTTTATTTAATTTAACCAACTAAAAAGAAAATAAACTAAAACATCAAAACATTAAATATAATAAAAATTAAACAAATAATATATTTACAAACTTAATTAAAATAAACAAAATGATTAAATAATAAGATTTAATTAATTAAATCTTCCAATTTAATTATTAGGAATGTGATATTATCAGTTTTTTCAGGATTTAATTTTATTAATTTATAATAAATCATATTAAATATTTTTTTAGTAATTTTTTCAATATTTTTTCCTTTTTTACATTCCAAATCTATTTTTTCACATAATTTTTGAGGATTAATATAATTCCAAAAACCATCTGTTCCCATAACAATAAAATTAATATTATTATTTATTTCAATTTTATTAACTTCAGGAACAGCAATAACGGCTTGTTCATAATATGGAATTTCATTATTATTTTTAAATGATAAATCCCCAATTGCTCTTGTTAAATTTAATCTTCCATTTATTCTATTATTTATTATTTTATTTCCACTTTTTAATATTCTATTTTTTTCTTCAGTTAAATTAATATGATGTTCGTTATTTAATTTAATTGCTTTTTTATTATAATACATATAACTTATACAATCACCTGCATTTGCAATATATAAATAATTATCTTTTAATAAAATAATATTTGCAGTTGTTCCCATATTAAATCCTATATGATCAAATATTTCTTTTTTTGGTTTTTTTAATTTATAATTTTTTGTAAAAATTATATCATTAAATTCATTATTATTTTCACTATCAATAGTTGAAAAACTTTGAAAAGATTGAATTAAAGAATTATTATCACCATTTGATTTAATATCACATTCATATATAATATTATCAATTTCAGGATTTTTTAATAAATCATCAAATTTAATAAAAGTTTCAATTAAACTTTCTTCAATTTTTCCTTTTTTATATTTTTCATTATTTAAAAGTATTTTATCAAAATTTTGAGAAACAAAATTTGAAATCAAATTTCCCCCATGACCATCAAAAACTCCAAATAATGAAGAATTAGTATCAAAGTTTAATAAAGCAATTGATGCATCTTCCATATATTCTCTATAACATTGGGCTTCTATTTTTGTATATGATATTTTTGAATTATTTTCAGATGATATAGTTATGTTTTTTATTTTATTTGATATTATTTTTGATGATGAATTTTCAATTGATTCATTTGTACCCATTTTTTATATGATTGAAAGATATTTTTTTTATGTTTTTTATAATGTTATTATTTCATTTTGGTTATTGAAAAAATTTTTTTTTGTTTGTTTTTTATTTTATCAAGAATTTTACATTATTATAAATTTTAATTGATATTTTATAAATTTTTAATTAAATATAATAAAACTATAATATATATTAAAAAAAAATTAATTTTTTAAATTAATACATTAATAAATAAGTAGATAATTTAAAAAAATGAAGAAATGGCTTCCTGTGATATCAAAAGAAGGAATAATGTTTTTTTTTGATAAATCAACTGGAAGTTGTCAATGGACATATCCAAAAGAATATGATTCAAAAACTAAAAAATATGAAAATATCTTTTTTAAAGATTGGATAAAATTAAAAGATAATAATAACAAAAATTATTGGAAAAATTCTAAAAATGGAATAATTCAATATATAAAACCATCATCAACAACTTTTATTTTAGAAGCCGCATTACTTGATAATTTTGCTTTTATTGAATTATATTTTGAATATAATGGAGATATAAATTTTAAAGATAATGAAGAAAGAAATTCTTTACATTATGCATGTATGAATGATAATGATAAAATGGTTAAATTATTAATTAAATTAGGATGTGAAATTAATAAAAGTGATAATATGGGAAATACACCTTTAATTTATTCTATTATGTATCATTCTTATAAAAGTTTAAAAATTTTAATTGAATTTGGTGCTGATTTAAATAAAAAAAATAAAAATGGGAATTCAATTTTACATTATGCAGTTAAGAATAAAAATCAAAAAGTTATTTTGTTTTTAATTAAAAATGGTTGCGAAATTGGAGAAAAAAATAAACAAGGTGAATATCCAATTGATTGGGCTGTTAAAGATAATAATTGGAGTTTAGTTAATATGTTAACTAAGTTATCTAATGTTATTTATACTGAAAAAAACTATCAAAATAATAAAGATAATAGTAGTAGTAGTGATAGTGATAATGAAATTAATACTAATAAGAAAGTTAATGATGAAAATAAAAAAGTAAATTTGGATTTTTTTGATAATAATTTTTCACCTATTATTTTTGAAAGTAGAAGAAATAGTAAAGTTATTAATCAGAAAATTAATAATAAATTAATACATTTAAATATAAATAAAGATAATTTTAAAAGTAAAAATAAGAGTAAAGAGAATCTTATTAATCCTAAACTTTCTATTGATGATATTAATTTTTCTAGGAAAGAAGATGATGAAGAAGATTTAAAAGAAGGAAATGAACAAAAAAATAATATACCATTAATTTTAAAAAATAAAAATAATAATTTAGAAAAAGAAGATAATAAAAGTATTGATAGTGATAATAAAATTAATAATTTAAATGAAGAAAAAAATGTAAATATAAGTTTTTTAAATGAAGATAAAAATATGAATGAAAATTATTTTAATGAAGATAAAAATATAAATTTAAGTATTTTAAATCAAGAAAAAAATATGATTGATTTAAATCAAGGAAAAAATAATAATATAAGTAATATAAATTTAGAAAAAACATTAGAATTTCCAAATTTAAATATTGTAAAAAAAAAAATAAAATATGATAATATTATTTCAACATCAATATCAAAGAAAATAAAAAATAAAAAATTATTAAATACTGATAGAAAAAATAATATTGATAATTCAATAATATCAAATGCAACTACATTAAATACAACAAATGTATCAAAAATATCTCAAGTATCATCATATATAACAACAAATATTTATCCAAAAATAAAAAGTACATCAGAAAAAATAATTGATTATTTATCACTTTTATATAATAAATTGAATGTATGTAGTAGGAAACATACTCAAAAAATTTATAGAAATTTAAATAAATTATATAATAATTTATATATTTATTATTTTAATCCTCCTGATATTGAAAATCAAATTGAATATTTAAGATATTCAATTCAACTTGATTCTATATTTAAAAAAAATAATAATAATAATAATAATATAGTTAATTTTAAAAATATTAAATTTTCTTTGGATAAAAAGAGCTATAAAAAAAAAAGAATTCATACAAATCCATATCAACAAAGAGAATTTAATAAATATAATAGAATAAAGAAGAAAAGAAAGAAATATTTTATATATTCAATTCCAAAATATATGTTTTTTAATTTGATAACAGGAAATTTTAATAAAAAAAAATTAAAATGTTTCACAAAACATTATGATTCAAAATTTATAAAAATATTATTTTCATCACCTATAATAAAAAATCAATTATATAAATTAAGAAATTTAAATAAAAATGATTTATTATTAACATCATTCAATGAAAGTAAATTAGAAGAATCAATAAAATATGATACAATAATGACACATCATATAAGGAGTTTAACACAAACATTAAATTCAATAAATGAAAATAATGAAATTAATACAAATACAAAGAACTTAATTCCAAAATTAAATTTAACTTTTAAAAATTTAAATAATAAAGAAAGTGATAAAGATGAAGAAGAAGAAGATGAAAAAGAAGAAAAACAAATAATTTCAACAAATAGATCAACTAATTCTGCATATGAACATATCTTTAAATCTTTAAATAATATAAATAAAATTATTGATTATACAGCTTCTCAAAGTATAAAAAAAGAAAAAACAATTAATGATAAAAAAGAAGAAAATTGGGATAATTTAGAAGTTTCTTTAATGAATAATAATCATAATAATTCTACTATTACATATAATAATGATGAATGTGATTTAGAAAATATTTTAAAAGAATATAATTTTCAATTAAATATGCTTAAACAAAGAGAAAATGAAAAAATGGAAAATTCAATTTCTATTTCTTCTAGTTTTTTTAGTATAATTGATAAAAAATGATAAATTTTTATTATATAAGTTTTTGTTAATTTGATTTTCTAATGTATATATATATTTTAATTGATTAATTATAAATAATACAATTAAATTTGTTTTTTATATTTTTACTCTTAAAAACTTAAAAAATAAAAAAGATGATATTTCCATTTATTAAAAAATTTCTATATATTGATTTTTTGATATTCAATATAATAATTGATAAATATATTAAAAAATACTTATAATTAAAGTAAAAATATCAAACTTTTCTTTTATATCAAAAAATTGTGGATAATTTATATATATAATTAATTATTTATATCTAAATTTAGTGATACATTTAAAATCAAATTTATGTTGATAATGAAGAAAATTCCTTTTATAAACATATTTAATATTAATATTCCTTTCAAATATTATTATTTTTCCATTTAAAAATTATCAAATTTCATTTTCCATATCAAATAATATACAAATAATATAATAAATATATATTAAAATTTACAAAACCCCAAAAATAAATTTATTCAGAATCTTTATTATAATTAATTAAATCAGAATAAGAAGAAACAAAGCTATCACTTTTACTTTTATTATGATGTTTTTTACTATGTTTATAATTATTAGAAGGAGTTTTAGATTCTTTAGAATTTTGATTACTATCACTTCCACTATTTTGATTTGAATTAGAATTTTTACCTGAACCTGAATTAGAATCTGAATTTGAACCTGAATTTTTTAATGAATTAGAATCACTTCCATCTCTTGAATTATTTGAATGATGAGAATTTGATTTATTTGAATTATTTGAATCTGAATTTGAATTTTTTGATATTGTTTTATTATTTGATGATGATGAATTATTATTTTTTGTTTTTTGAGAACTTGATGAACTTTTATTTTTATTTGAATTATTTGAATTTGAATTTGAATCTGAACCTGAATCTTTATCACTTTTACTTGATTCTTCATTTTTAAATAAATTTATTTTTGTTATATTTTGATAGGAACTTAAATTTGAAATTTCTTCTCCATTTACATCAAATAATTTATAATGAAAATAATTATAACTTTGAGGATCTTTTAAATTATTAAAATAATTTTGAAACATTTCTTTAGTTGTATTTGGAATATTTTTTGATAAATCCCAATTATCTAAATCATTATTTGGGTTTTGTTTTTCATTATTTGGTAACATTGAATAAGATAATGATTTTTTATTATCTATTTTAATATCAGTTTTTTTATTATGAAAATTATTAGAGTTTATAAAAGGTACTTTATAATTTTCTTCAATATATTTTTCATTATTCAATTTTTTTTGATTTTGATTAAAATTCAATTTTATTTTTTGAAAAATTGAATTTTTTTCATTTTTATTATAATTATTATTTATATTAGTATTTGAAGAAGAAGAATTAGTATCAATTTCCATTAAATTTTGTTCATCATTCATAGTATTAAATTTACCTTTTAAATCATTTTTAAAATTTTGTAATTTTTTATCAGAATTAATTTCATTATCTTTTTTTTTATTATTCCCAAAATTTTTATCTTTATCAATACCATCAGAATTATTATCACTTTGATTATTTTCATTATCTTGATAAACAAATAAATTACTTTGTAATCTTTGATTTCCATTTAAATAAGCAGCTTCTTCATAATAATTATTATTATTTAGACCTCTTAAAGTATGATGGTTATTTTTAATTCTAATATTATCTTTTTGTATTTCATAAGTAGGATATGAAATTTTTTCAATAAAATGTTTCTTTCTTCCATTTGAAGGTTTTGCTTTTTTACATTCAACCCATTTTCCATGAATATAATGATTATTTGAATCTTTAAGACAATAATTTACAGAAAATGGTGATTGAAAATTTATAAAACCAAAACCTAAAAAAATAAAAAAAGAAATATTTAAAAATTTTATAAATGTTACCTCTTGGTTTTTCTGTTACAATATCTGTATTTATTATACAATAATCAATCTCACCATATCTTTTAAAAAAATTAATTAAATCTTCTTTTGTTGTTTCTGGTGGTAATCCTCCTATGAAAATTTTTCTATTGTGATTATCATGATATTTCTTTTTTGAAATATTATAATTTCCATTTGAAAAATTTTTAAAATAAAAAGGAAAATTTTTAGGTAGAAATTCTTGACAATAAATTTCATGTCCTTTAATTAAATGAGGTTGTGTTAAAATTATATTTGGAATTTTTGAAGGATCTGAAATTATCATAAAACCAAAACCAAATGAATTATCTATAAAAAAAATTAAAAATTTTTTTATTTTACTATTTGATTGATCAAATGTTATTTCACATGATAAAATATTTGAAAAAATTTTGAAATAATCAATTAAATCATCTAATTGTTATTTTTATTCTTACTTTTAGTTATTTCCTTTGGTATTCCACTTAAAAAAAATCTCCTTTAATAATTAAAAGAAAGATTATATTAAAAAAAAAATGTTAAACTTACCCTTTGTTGTTGAACATTTAATGGTTTATTTTTTTATAATTGTATGATAAAAAATATTTATTGTGGATAGATTTAACTACATTTATTTAAATATATAAAATATTGGATTATTAAATTTTATGTGGTAGAAAATAATTTTATGATTTTTAGAATTAAAAATGATTTATTTTTTTTAAGTTTTATTTTGTTTTTTAATTTTTGTTCCTGTTTTATTTTGTTGTAATGATTTTTTTTAAAAGATTTTTTTTTTATTAAGATTTTTTTTCATTTCATTTTCCTTCTTTTACATTTTTTAATTTTTAGAAAAATTTTTTTGTTTTATAAAGATATTTTAATCTTATTATACTCATATTTTTGATTAACATTTTATTTTTATTGAAGTTAAAGTTTGAAATTTAAGAGTTTATTTTAATATTTTATAATTTATCCACATTCATTTTATCGTAAAAATAAAATATTAATAAATGAAATTAATAAGTTGGTATTAATTTAGAAAGATAATTAATAAAACAAATTTATAAAATATTTTAATGATGATTGAAGAATTGATTTTTAAAAACATTTTCCTCTATTATTTTTATATTTTTATCAATATATTTTTCTTTTTTTTATTTTTCTATTTTTTTAATCAAATATTGATTTATTTTTTCTCCAAAATATTGATAAAATAATTATAAATTTTTTCTATAGAATAAAATGTTAAAAAAGTTCTTTATTTCAATTTTAGTTTATTAAAAGAGTGATTTTTTTTTGTATATTAATCATATATTAAAATATATTTCATTTATTTAATGAGTATTTTATAATTAAAAAAAGTATATGAAATAAATAATATATCCCAATAATAATTTTAATGAATGTTTTGAATAATTTTGAAGAGATTAATTACATTTTCTTTTTTATTTCTAGAAATAAAAATGTTAATAAAATCCTAAATAAATAAATTAAAAACTTATTATATAAAAATTGGTAATTTTATACATAAGATATAAAAAAATTAAAATAATACATAAAAAAATAAAAAATTATTTTATATTTTTCCAAAATAAAAAAAATAAAAATAAGTAATTAA
>Ga0256407_10008034_pt1 | contig 15651 bp, 16 predicted proteins | sample RumenRJG_04DNA_FD_193489 | JGI IMG/M metagenome (GOLD analysis project Ga0256407, IMG submission 193489) | Bovine rumen microbial communities from Lethbridge, Alberta, Canada - RJG_04 | ecosystem: Host-associated > Mammals > Digestive system > Stomach > Rumen | place: Canada: Alberta...
TGAACACCCCTCCGGCGAACACCGGACGGATGAAGCCGAAAGCTCGGAAGCCCAATAAAATCAAGGGTTTTGCGTGTCTGAACACCCTTCATACGTTTTCTGTAAACTTTACCGCCTGGTTAGAGCAAACCATCAGAACGATTTGATTATGTTTGCTCTGGCTGTAAACGATGATTGCCGGAAGAGCACCAAAGCAGATCAGATCACTGAAAGAATCAATCTGAATACCAAAGCATTTTTCCTGTTGAGTACGCTATTTAGTGGAGGCGATCGTACCGTCGAACATATCGCAGAATCCAGCTATCATCAAACAGATGACAGCGCCGAAAGTGTTTTTCTCAAAGGCATAAACGATTCCGATAAAACCGGTCAGCATTCCTATATATGTCAGAATAACGGTGTAGTTGTAATATCCCAATAACTTTTGTTTTTGATCCATATCTCTGCTCTCCTCATTTAATCAGGGAAAAACCAAGGCTGTATGCAAGGATGCACCACGGTTTTCCCAGAACAATAATCCAGATAAACCTTTTTGCGGTCATTTTTGATACGCCCGTCAGATAACACAAAAAATCATCGGGGAACAAAGGCAGCAGCATTGCCATAAATAAAAAGCCCGTGTAAGATTTGCTTTTGGATGCTCAGACTGACCATTTGTTATATCGACCTGATGGGAACAGATCATCAAGAAGAGGCATCCCATATTTTCTTGCCAGGAAGAATGCAATAATGGAACCGCCGCCGATTCCGATATAATTACACCAAAACCCAACAGCAGGACCGAACATCACCGAACCTGCCGCACATCCAAGAAAGCCGGGTAAGACAAGAATAACAACTTGAATTGCCTGAAAAGCCGTCAGAAACACAGGTCCAAAGGCGCCGTATTTCCCAATGTATTTTTGTAAAGCAGCAACAGAGCGGAACTCTCCATCAAAGTATGCTTTTACTAAGACCGCTACGAAAGAGATAACCAGCACGAAAAGAAAAATGGAAACGGCACGGACAAACTGCTGGCGTTTATTTCTTTCCCCTTTTTTGCCTTCTGAGAAGCCTTTTGCATCCATTATCTTCTTTGACTTCTCGATGGGAGTGTCAGACATATTCATAATGGCGTCACCTCCCGAATCGTACAACGCTCCAATAATATGCATGATAGCAAAGGAAACTAAAGAAAAACCTGTGGAGAATCTTAAAGATTCTGAACATGTACAGGTGAAGCATATTGGTTCTGCCTTTTTGAAAAGGCAAGCATCTTATCGCTGAGAACTGATAAAACCAGTCGGAGACGATAATCCACTAACGCATAAAATGAAAGAGGAAGCCAGAGCAGGAAAACGGAAAAAGATCCGGTCAACTGCTATGGCTTTTCTGGTTTTTATTAGTGAGACATCTGGTATCAGAAGCGTTTTACAAAAACGCGAAGCTCACACGAAGTGTGATTCAAAGGGTTTGGGAATTCCCAACATGCAAGCGTCTGGACGAAAATAGCGTTCCAGACCCTGCTTGCGTAGTTTATCGGGAATTCCTGATAAACTTGGTTATCAGGAAAAATGAGTTATCAGGAATGGCAGCCAAAAATGCAGTACTGACGCCATCCCTTTTAAGATATTTCCTGATAACATCTGATTGAATGCCGCAACCACTGAGATTTCATAATCGCCATTCATTCTTAGGAATTCCTGATAACTCTGACGCTCCTCCTCTGGTAAGATGTACCAGTAACCAAAAACAACATCTTATCAAGGAGGAAACTTATGGATGTAAACACAGCTGCGCTGCAATTAATGGAAAAGAAGCGGGAGGTCGGTTATACGGCCTATAATGCCTTTGGGCATTATAGGGACAGGTATTATCCGATCATCCAGTTCTTTGAAGCACATGGGGAAAAGGAGTGGAATGATGCGCTTGCAGAGGAATACCGAAATCACCTCATGCATCGAGTTGACATAAATGAGATCGGTACCCCGCGCTACAATCAGCTGCTCTTCGGTTTAAACGAACTGGAGGAGTTTCTGCGTACAGGAAATCTGCTCTGGCCTTTTCGGAAGTTTAAAAGAGATTTCACTTTAAGCCCGTACTATGAAAAGGTAAAAAAAGATTTCCTGAAAAGCAAAGATTTCCATCCGAATACTAAGGGAGACATCATCTGGATCTGCGACCGCTACTTCAGCTGGCTTCAGCATGGGTACCATCAGCGGTAATAAGGTGGATAAGTCTGAAGCATTTGCCTGGACAATGGGTGAACACGGCGCTCCGCTGATTGATGAGGCAAAGGTCTCCATCGAGTGTGAGGTGGACGGCAACTACGAGCTGGAGCATTTCGACCATTTCATCTGCAAGATCCTTGCGACCTATGCAGATGAAGCTGTGCTGAACGAACAGGGCAAGATCGACTATCATACCTTTAAACCGGTGCTCTTCGAGTTCCCGACCTATGAATATTTTGTAACAGGTGAAAAAGTCGGCAACTGCGGCAAGATGAACTGATTACATACAAGCCTCTGACAAAATCTTCAGAGGCTTGTATCCATGTCTGAAAAGGAGAGAAAGATTATGGCAGGCAAGATTATAGTGGCGGTATTCTCCGCCAGCGGCGTAACGAAAAGAGTCGGTGAAGAGATCGCCAGGATCGCGGGTGCAGACTTTTATGAGATCGTCCCGAAGGAGGTCTATACATCGGCGGATCTGGACTGGATGAATAAGAAAAGCCGCAGCAGCATCGAGATGAACGATCCATCCGCAAGACCTGAGATTAAGGACAAAGTTGCCGATATGGCTTCCTACGATACCGTGATCGTCGGCTTCCCGATCTGGTGGGGCGTGGCGCCCAGGATCATCGATACCTTCCTGGAAAGCTATGACTTTTCAGGTAAAAAGATCGTTCCTTTCTGCACGTCCGGCGGAAGTGGCGTAGGAAGAAGCGACACGGCGCTTCATAAGGATGTAAGCGGCGAGGTGCAGTGGGCAAAAGGAAAACAGATCAATCGTCCGAATGAGGCAGAGATCCGCCGCTGGCTTGACGAAGTTCTTTAAGAAAACGAAACGGGAGGAGAGCCGGAATGAAATATACAAGACTCGGAAACAGTGACTTAAACGTATCACGGATCTGCATGGGATGCATGGGGTTCGGCGATTCCGGACGTGGCCAGCACAGCTGGACCATCGACGAAGAGCATACGAGAGAGATCATAAAGCGTGGCCTGGAGCTTGGTGTCAACTTCTATGATACGGCCATCGCCTATCAGAGCGGCACCAGCGAGCAATATGTAGGAAGAGCCCTGCGTGATTTTGCCAGACGTGAAGATGTGGTTGTCGCCACAAAGTTCCTGCCGCGAACCCAGGAAGAGATCGAAAACGGCATCAGCGGTCAGCAGCACATTGAAAACATGATCAACATAAGCCTGCAGAATCTCGGCATGGACTACGTGGATCTATATATCTATCACATGTGGGACTGGCAGACGCCGATCGAAGATATCATGGACGGTCTGAACCGCATCGTGAAAGCCGGAAAAGCCAGATACATCGGTATCTCCAACTGCTTTGCCTGGCAGATCGCCAAGGCCAATGCCCTGGCGGAGAAGGAAGGCTTCGCGAAGTTCGTCTCCATTCAGGGGCATTACAACCTGATCTTCCGTGAGGAAGAACGGGAAATGGTTCCGTACTGCAATGAGGAGAACATTGCGCTTACGCCTTACAGCGCCCTGGCAGCCGGCCGTCTTTCCAGACTTCCCGGCGCAGGCGGAACAAAGCGTGCCGAAGAAGATACCTATGCGAAGTTCAAATATGATGCTACGGCACAGCAGGACAATGTGATCATTGCCCGCGTCGCTGAGCTTGCTGAAAAGCACGGTGTGACCATGACGGAAGTTTCTCTTGCATGGCTGCTCACCAAGGTAACTTCCCCGGTCGTCGGCGCCACAAAGCTTCATCATATCGAAGGCGCGGCAAAGGCAGTGGATCTTACACTGACGCCGGAAGAGATCGTTTATCTGGAAGAACCTTATGTTCCGCATCCGCTGGCCGGCGTTATGGCACAGAATAAACCTGCTGCCGCAAAAGAAAAACATGTCTGGTCCACGGGTGATCAGAAGATCGGAAAGTGAGGAAAAGTAAATGGCTGAAAAAATCGTACAGACCGCAGGGAGAACCCAGCTGGGTGAATTCGCCCCGATGTTTGCATTTGTCGAGAAATACAGCTTTGAAGGTATCACGGTGATCCCCTTCTGCACGTCAGGCGGAAGCGGCATCGGCAGAAGCGGCCCCAACATGGAGGCTCTTGCAGGTACAGGAACCTGGCTGGAGGGCAAGCGCTTCAGCGGAAACGTCTCGGAAGCAGATCTTCAGTCCTGGATCGACGGCTTGAAATAAACCGGGAGAAGGAGGAACGGCACCATGTCCAAGGCAAATAAGAATATGATCATAAAGAGGATCGTGGATGCTGTCATGACCGTCCTGCTGCTCCTCCTCATGGCTTACCAGGTCACGGGGGAGATGGCACATGAGTGGATCGGCATGGGCATGACGGCCCTTGTAATCATCCATCAGATCCTGAACCAGAAGTGGTACGGAGCGCTTTTTAAGGGGAAATATAACCCTTATCGCAGCATTACGACTGTTCTGAATATCCTGCTGATTGCAAGCTTTGCGCTGACGGCCTTCTGCGGTATGTCCATGAGCGGCTATGCAGTTCCTTTCCTCTATGGGATGGCTCCGGTTTCCTTCGTGCGCAGGATGCACCTTTCCATGTCCCACTGGGCCTTTGTGCTGATGGGGCTGCACTTAGGGATGCATATCCCGGCGATGACAGCAGGACTGAAGCTGAAAGACCGAAAGAAAACGATCCTGGCCTGTATCTTCACCTGCATCAGCGGCATCGGTCTCTGGCTGTTCCTTCGAAACAGTATGCCGGATTATCTGTTTTTTCGCGTGCCGTTTGCATTTCTTGACTACGAGAAGGCCGGGTGGCTGGTGTTTGTTGAAAACCTGCTGATGCTGTCTTTCTGGGCCTTTATCGGAACCCAGACGGCTCTCGTCTGCAGAAATGCAGCCGGAAAGGCAGAAGCGAAAAAGAATCCGCTCCTCCCTGTCGTGGCCGTTATGGCATCGGTGATCATCGGCATTGCCCTGATGCTCGTCTTCCCTTCTGCAGACGGACAGGCATCCTTTGGAAATACTGACTGGTCTGCACCGCAGGCAGAGAGTGAACCAAATATTGAGTCTGCTGGATCTGAGGACACTTCAAAACCGGATAGTTCAGCAGCAGTCACGGATCCTGTTTCTGTGGATGACGGATTCGTGCTGATAGGCGGCGGCGCCTTCCCGATGGGAAGTCCGGAGTCAGAAAACTGGCGGATCGATGACGAGATGCAGCATCAGGTTTCTGTAGGTCCTTTCTACATGGATCCTTATGAAACCACACAGAAAGAATATCTGCGACTCATGGGAGAGAATCCTTCCACCTTTACCGGAGATGATCTGCCTGTCGAAAATATTTCCTGGCTGGATGCGATCCGGTATGCGAATGCAAAAAGCACGGAGGGAGGCTTGACTCCGGTATATACGATCACGGAAGGCGGCGTGACGTGGGATCTGTCTGCCAATGGATACAGGCTGCCTACGGAAGCCGAGTGGGAGTATGCCTGCCGGGCAGGAACTTCAACGCCCTTTAATACTGAGAAATCCTTAAGTGCGGCAAAGGCTAATTTCTACGGCCACTACCCCTATGAGATTGAAGAGAACTATTTCAATAATTCAGTCCTGGAGGCTAAGCCCGGTGAATACCGGCAGACGACCATAGCTGTTGGAAACTTTGAGCCCAATGCCTGGGGCCTCTATGACATGCATGGCAACGTGAATGAATGGTGCTGGGATTATTACGGAGCTTACGACGTTAACGCCGCAGATGATCCGACCGGACCTTCATCCGGAACAAGGCATGTGTATCGCGGCGGCGGATGGAATGATTTTGCCAAGAACATGCGCAGCGCTTACCGCGCCGCAGGTCAGGAGGATATGCACAGCTACAATCTCGGTCTTCGGCTTGCCCGAAATGCCGACAACAGCCGAACTGGTGGGCATCCATTCCGATGCCGATCGCATCCTTCCTGGAGGAATATGATTTCACTGGAAAAACGATCATCCCGTTCTGCTCTCACGGAGGCGGAAGGTTCGGACAGAGCCTGACAGCCATTGCCAAGCTGGCTCCGGATGCGGTGATGGGAGAAGGCTTATCGGTTCATTACTCAGGAGGCTCATCTCTTTCAGGCGATGTGGCAGCCTGGCTGGAGACGAATGGAATCAGGAAAGAATAGGAGGTCTGTATGAAGATCATTGTGCTTATGGGAAGCCCGAACCGGAACGGTTCAACAGGCATCCTCGTAGATAATTTCAAAAAAGGTGCTGAAGAAGCCGGTCATTCGGTAGAAGTCATTGACATCTGTCACGCAGACATCCATCCCTGCATCGGCTGTGTGAAATGCGGCTATGAAGGCCCCTGCGTACAGAAGGATGATGTGGAGAGGATCCGTAAAAAGCTGCTTTCTTCCGATATGGTCGTCTTCGCTACGCCTCTGTATTACTACGGCATGAGCGCCCAGCTGAAGACTGTCGTCGACCGGTTCTGTGCCTACAACAGCAGTTTAAACAGCAGACACCTGAAGTCAGTGCTGCTTACTGTTGCATGGAACTCCGATGACTGGACTTTCGATGCGCTGGAAGCGCACTACAAGACGCTTGTCCGGTACATTAATTTCAACGATTGCGGGATGGTATTAGGCTATGGCTGTGGTACTCCCGGCATGACAAAGCGAAGCAGATACCCTCAGAAAGCATATCAGCTGGGAAGGAGTTTATAAGAAATGAAGAAGAATCTTCTGGCAATTACCGCATGTTTTATGGCCTGTCTCCTGCTGGCAGGATGTGGGGCGGCTCGCAACGAAACGGGAAGTTCACAGCCGTCAGAAACACTAACCGGTGCAGAAACAACTGCAGCTTCTGAAACTACAGCAAAAGAATCGGGAGAAGTTGCTTCTGTTACGGAGCCCACTGCGAAAACTACAGAGACAGCAATTTCAAATGATTCACCGGTCGTCTATTTCACTTCGGACATCACCGCGGAAGGTCTGGTGAAGATCTATGAGGCTCTTAATTGGACACCGGAAGGCAAGGTTGCGGTCAAGATTTCGACCGGCGAACCTCCGGCAAGTAATTATCTCCGTCCGGAGCTGATCGGAGATCTGGTAAAGAAAGTGAACGGCACCATCGTGGAATGCAACACGGCCTACGGCGGATCGCGCTCGAGCTCCGCCATGCACAGGCAGGTCGCGGAGGACCACGGTTTTATGGAGATTGCGAACTTCGATCTGATGGATGAGGAAGGCGAAGTGGAGTGGCCCATGACCGGCGGCACGAGGCTTGATAAAGTGATCGTCGGCAGTCATGCGGAAAATTATTCCGACTGGGTGATCCTGTCTCATTTCAAAGGACATGCCATGGCCGGCTTCGGCGGCGCGATCAAGAATGTTGGCATCGGTATCTCCTCTCCGAGCGGGAAGGTGTACGTCCATACGGCCGGTACGAAGACCAGCGGCAGCATCTGGTATAACGACCAGGACGCCTGGCTGGAAGCTCTGGCGGAGATGGTATCCGGCTTCAGCAGCCATGTTGGTGAAGATCATATCATCTACATCAATGTAATGAACCGGCTTTCCGTGGACTGCGACTGTGACGGGCATCCGGCAGAACCGGACATCCATGATATCGGTATCCTGGCAAGTGCGGATCCCGTCGCTTTGGACCAGGCCTGTGTTGATCTGCTCTATCAGGCAGAAGGAAATGAGTCCCTTGTGAAACGTATGGAATCTCTGCACGGTATTCATACGCTGGAACATGCGGAAGAGATCGGTCTCGGCAGCCGGGAATATCAACTGGTAAATATCAATGACTGAGCTTTTTGCGGTCCTGAGAAGAGAGATCATTTATATCTGGTACTATTTTGAGATCCAGTTCCGACAGATCTTCTGGTACTGGATCCTCGGCATGCTGATCGGGTCCTTCATCTCTGTTTTCGCAAAGGATAAAATTCACGGCATCTTTGCCGGCATGAGGGATAAGAAGTGGGGCCTGTTCGGTATTATCCCCGCATGTATACTGGGGATCGCTTCGCCGCTCTGTATGTACGGTACGATTCCCATCGCAGCTTCCTTTCGGAAACAGGGCATGCGTGAAGACTGGCTGGCAGCTTTTATGATGGCTTCGATCCTGTTAAACCCGCAGCTGATCATTTACAGCATGGCACTGGGCAGCACTGCGCTGGCGGTACGCATCATTACATGTTTTCTGTGCGGCTGCGCGGCGGGTCTTCTGGTATTTCTTTTTTATCGGGACAGAAATTTCTTCGATTTCAGAGGCTTTGAAGAAAAGGCATGTCATGATACACATCCGAATCTTCTGGTCCGGTATCTGCTGAATGTCTGGCGTAACATCAAAGCGACCGGGCTGTATTTTCTCCTTGGCATTCTTCTGTCCGCACTGTTCCAACGATATGTCCCACAGGATCTGATGGTGAATGTTTTCGGCGGGAATGAAGCATGGGGCGTCCTGATGGCGGCAACCATCGGCGTGCCGCTTTACGCCTGTGGCGGAGGAACGATCCCGCTGTTGCAGCAATGGCTGTGGGAAGGTATGAGCATGGGAAGCGCAGCTGCCTTTATGATCACAGGACCTGCCACAAAGATTACCAATCTCGGGGCTTTAAAGATTGCGATGGGCTGGAGACGGTTTGCTTTGTATATTCTTTTTGTGATGCTGTTTTCTTTCCTGTGCGGGGTGCTTGTGAATCTGATTGTGTAATCAAATAAAATAACAGCAATTTACATAGTGCATCTGCTTCAGGAACCTCTCTGCAATAGGCGTGAAGCTCTGATATTTATTCCAGATCAGATACATTTTCATTTCAAGCCGCGGCGAGAGCGGCCGGAATACCAGTCCATGTATCATGAAATAGATAAGGAAATGAAGAAGGAAATCCGTAAATATCCCTGTTATACGCAGACGCATAAGAAGTTCACCTTCGTACGCTACGCGGATGACTGGCTTGTCGGAGTATGCGGTTCAAAAGAGGACTGTATCGCCTTGAAAGGGAAAGCGGGCAAAGCAGCAGAAACAATGTCCTGGAAAGGATGGCGGAATTCGTTTCCTCCCACGGTCACATGATCCTGATGCTGGGAGGCATGCTTCTGACCATCATGGTGGTCGCCAGCGCCATCCGATATAACGGAGCAAAAATCAGAATATTGATTCATGACGACAGCCCCGGGGGAGAAAAACCCTGGGGCTTTTTTTCGTATGAGCGACAGGCCGGAAAGTGGAACAGGAGATTGTAAGGACGGGTCGGATTAACTATAATAAATACGATGCATAAAAGATTTATGGAAGGAAAAGAAGATGAAAGCAGACCGTATTATCAAAAACGCAAAAATCTTTACTGCGGACAGGGACCATCCGCAGGCTTCCGCCCTCGCTGTGAAGGACGGCAAATTTATATATGTGGGCGATGAGGCAGGTCTTTCGGCGTATGAGGGGGAGGTCACGGATCTCGGCGGGAAATTCATCATGCCCGGTATCCTTGACAGCCATGTCCACGTAACCCTGCCCATTGGAATGATGTACGCGGAATTAGGAACGTTCATTCTTCAGCGCTTCGGCAAAGAGGAGATTCTGGACTTTATCGCGGATCATGTCAGCAAGAATCCGGGACTTGCGCGCTACAGGTTCGTGCTGGAGAAGAAAAACCTAAATGGAGATGACATCACCAAGGAGGATCTCGACCGGATCTGTCCGGATGCCGAGGTCCAGATTCAGGAATCGGAAGGGCACAGTATCTGGGTGAACTCCAGGCTTCTGGAGCGGCACGGCATTTCAGACGACACGCCGGATCCCGTGCCGGGGCTGAGCTATTATGTTCGCAAGGATGGGCATGTGACAGGTAATATCGTTGAAGGCACAGCGGAAATGCCCATCATTCTCGACAGCGCCATGGGGCTTACCGATGAGCAGATTGAAGCGGGACTGAAAACCTGGATCGATTTTTCTGTCGGCGTCGGGGTGAACGCGGTTTTTGACGCCGGGATTCCGGGAGTCCCGGATTTCCACGAGAGGGTTTATGAACGCCTGAGCGAGATGGACAGGCGGGGCGAGCTGCCCGTGTATGTTGACGGCTGCTACGTGATCGAGGCAATGTGGCAGGCGGAGAAGGGCATTCAGGAACTCAAGCGCTTCCGGAGCAAATTCAACACGGAGCACCTGAAGGTCCACACTTTAAAGATCTTCATGGACGGCACCATCAGGATCCATACCGGAGCCATGACCCAGCCCTATGAGGATACCGGTGAGGCGGGCACTGCTGCGTTCAATAAGGAGGAGCTCGCGGAGCTTCTGAAGCAGCTGAACGAAGCAGGGCTGGACCTTCATCTTCACACCGTCGGCGATGCCGCGTCCCGCACGGTACTGGACGCAGTGGAGATGGCGAAAAAGGAGCTTAAGGACAGCTTCCGGATCAAAGTTACCAGCGCCCATCTGGAGGTTCAGGCGGATGAAGACATCCCCCGCTTCGCAGAGCTCGGCGTAATCGCAAATTACACGCCCCACTGGCACTCAGGCTTAACAGGCGGAGATGCTGTGAAGACCTGGTCCCCTCTCCTGGGAGAGAAACGCGCCACGCATATGTACCGCTGCAAATCTGTCTGGGATACCGGCGCGCTTGTAACCTGGTCCAGTGATAACATTGCCTTCATGGATTTTACGACCTGGAACCCCTACCTCTGCATGGAAATCGGAATGACGCGATGGACCACAGAAAAGACCCGGAATGCTGAGTTTGTAAGAAACACTTGCGAATTCCCTCCTGCTGATGAGAAAATGGGTATTGAAGAAATGCTCTTAGGTTTTACGATCAACGGGGCTAAGCAGCTCGGTATCGAAGACAGAAAGGGCTCCATCGAGGCCGGCAAGGATGCAGACTTCCTTGTGTTCGATAACGACCTGCTGACAGCGGAGCATGAGGGCTTCAGCTACAACAAACCGAGTGAAGTGTATTTTGCCGGAAAGAAAATGAACTGATGAACACAGAAAAATGATCCATGGCGGCAGCCCCGGGGGAGAAATGATATGTTACCCCGGGGCTGTTAACTGATTACAGACCTATTCGCTGAGTACTGCCTGGAGCCCGTCCGGATCCAGAACATAAATGTTTTTCCCTTCGTATCGGATGATGCCTTCTTCTTCCAGCTTCTTCATTTCCCGATGAAGAGAGGGCCTTGATACATTCATGATCATTGCCCATCTGGACATGGAGGCCGGGATCTGTACAGCGGTTTTTCCGGTTTGTCTGACCTGCATCAGCAGCCAGAAGGCGGCTTTCTGCGCGATCCCGCTGTAGGATAAAAGTTCCAGCCTTTGCTGCAGCATATAGGTTGCGGAAGCGATCTCTGACGTAAAGTTTTGCAGGATCTTCACATCCTTCTGCATGAGTGACAGGAGATCTTCCTTCCTAAGCATCATAAGCGTTGCAGGTTCCAGGGCGACGATATCGCAGGGGTACCGCTGACTCTTCGAGAATACGGCGGCAGGCCCGATCATTTCGCCGGGACCGCGAACGGAAACATTGACCTGGCTTCCGTTTGGAAAGGATTTCTGAGCCTCCACGCGGCCCTTCAGAATGATGCCGATCCTGAGTGCTGGATTCATCAGATGAAAGATCGTTTCCTCTTTGTCGTAGCACTGAATGTGATGAGGAGTCTCTTCCAGGTATCCCCGGAGAACATTTGCCTCCACTCCCTGAAACAGCGTGCTGTTTTCCAGTACAGTATAGTCCATATCGAATCTCCTTAAGAATCTCTGATGCTATTTATACACCAAAAAATATATAGCTGTGTATCTCCAGATACAGAAATGTACAAATTCATTGTGTATACTGATGCCAGAACAAGAGAAGGAGGCAACAGAAATGATTCGGAAGATCATACATATAGACGAATTGAAATGCAACGGCTGCGGTCTCTGCGCCGAGGCGTGCCATGAAGGAGCTATCGACATCATCGATGGCAAAGCCAAGCTGGTCCGGGAAAATTTCTGTGACGGTTTCGGCGACTGTCTGCCCGGCTGTCCCACCGGTGCGATCACTTTTGAAGAACGGGAAGCTCCCGAATACGACGAAAAAGCAGTGAAAGAAACAAAGGAGAAAAAGACCATGGATGAAATGAAGCATGAACATCATGAGGGCGGCTGCCCCGGTTCCCGTATGGCACAGTTTGACCGCAGCGAAGAAGAACCGGTCACAGTCGGAAGATCCGTATCAAGACTGGCTCAGTGGCCCTGCCAGATCAAGCTTCTTCCCACGCAGGCTCCGTTCTTCGACAGCTCGAAGCTTCTGATTGCCGCTGACTGCACGGCCTACGCTTATGCCAATATGCACGAGGATTTCATGAAGGGCAGGATCACAGTCATCGGCTGCCCGAAGCTGGATGCGGTGGATTACACAGAGAAGCTGACTGCCATCATCCGTGACAATGATATCAAGAGCGTGACGATCGTCCGTATGGAGGTCCCCTGCTGCGGAGGTCTCCAGAGAGCTGCAGAGAATGCGCTTAAGGCAAGCGGCAAGTTCATCCCCTGGCAGGTCGTAACGATCTCCAGAGACGGACGGATCCTGGACTGATTCATAGGAGGAAAAGACGATGAGCTATACAGAATGGAAGGTCAATTTTTGAGGATGCCGTCCAGGGAGGTGTCAGTATGGATTATCAGAAGGAATACCGCCAGAAGCTGGTCACGCCGCAGGAGGCCGTAAAGGCGGTAAAAAGCGGCGACTGGGTGGACTATACTGTTGCCCTCGGCTTTCCTCCGCTGCTGGATCAGGCTCTGGCGGAGAGAAGGGACGAGCTGCATGATGTTATGATCCGGGGCAATCTGATCTTCGGTCCCATTCAAACGGTAGAGTGCGACCCGAAAAGGGAACACTTTGTTTACAACAGCTGGCATTGCTCTTCCTATGAGCGGAAGCTGTGCGACCAGGGTCTGTGCAACTATATCCCCATGGTGTTCCACAACGTGGTCCCCTACTACCGGCACTTCATAAAGGTGAATGTCGCCATGCTGTGCGTCACGCCGATGGACCGGCACGGCTACTTCAGCCTGTCCTGCAGCACCGGCACATCCAAGGGGATCGTGGAGCAGGCAGACGTCGTGATCGTCGAGATCAATGAAAAGCTGCCGAGAGTCAACGGCGGCTTCGGAGACTGCGTTCACATCTCGGAGGTCGACTACATCGTTGAAGGGGAGCATGAACGGCTTCCCGAGGTGCCTGTGGTCCCCGCAACAGAAACAGAGCGGAAGATCGCAGAGTTTATCCTCCCGCATATACGGAACGGGGCCACACTGCAGCTGGGGATCGGCGGCATGCCGACAGTCCTGGGGCAGATGCTGGCGCAGTCAGACCTGAAGGATCTGGGAATGCACACAGAGCTCTGTACCGATGCTTATGTGGATCTTCATGAGGCCGGAAAACTGACCAACCGTCTCAAAAAAGTATTTCCGGGAAAAGGGGTTGCCGGCTTCGCGTTCGGCACAGACCGGCTGTACGACTGGCTGGACGATAACCGCGGCGTGGCGTTCTGTCCTCTGGAGTATGTAAACGATCCTTCCGTGATCGGCAGCATCGACAACATGGTATCCATCAACGGGTGCATCAGCGTGGATCTGTACGGACAGGTATCCTCGGAAAGCTCCGGCATGCGGCAGATCAGCGGCACGGGAGGACAGCTGGATTTCCTGTTGGGTGCATCTACCTCTGCCGGCGGGAAGGCGTTCCTCTGCCTGCCGTCCACCTATACAGACAAAGCCGGCAGGATCCATTCGAACATCCTGCCTCATTTCACGGGGGAGATCATCACATCGCCCCGTTCTCAGGTGTACTACATCGTGACAGAATACGGCGCGGTCAACCTGGAGGGGCGCACCACATGGGAGCGCGCGGAGTCCCTCATCTCCATCGCCCACCCTGATTTCCGCGACGCACTGATCAAAGCGGCGCAGAGGCAGAAGATCTGGCTTCGTTCCAACAAAAGATAGACCACATCGATCCGTTTTCTTTCTGGGCGGCTTTCTTGACACAATGTCAGGGTGAAAGTATAATGAACTCACTGACACGATGTCAATGTTGTGGCGGTATTTTAGCCGGCAGCACGACCGGCAGCACGGCCGGCGGCATAGCCGGCAGCACAGGAGGAGACCAATGAAAAAAGGAACGCCGGAACAGATCGCACAGAAACGGGAGGAGATCATCAACGCCTGTGAGCAGCTTTATTCTGCAATGAGCTTCCGGGAGATCACTCTGAAAGAGATTGGCAGCATCACGTCCTTCTCCCGTCCCACGATCTACAATTACTTTGAAACGAAGGAAGAGATCTTTCTTGCGCTTTTCAAGAGAGAGTACGACCGCTGGAACGAGCAGCTGACAGCGATCCTTGAGGAGAACGATCAGCTCACGAAAGCACAGCTGGCGGACAGGATCGCGCAGTCCCTGGCGGACAGACCGCAGCTTTTAAAGCTTCTTTCCATGAACAACTTCGATATGGAGGCCAACAGCCGTCAGGAGCTCCTGACTTCATTCAAGCAGTCCTACGGCGGTTCCATGCGGCGGATGACCATGCTGCTCACGAAATTCTGCCCGGACATGAGCGTGACGGACATCCAGAACTTCATTTATACTTTCTTCCCCTTTATGTTCGGTATTTATCCCTACACGGCTGTCACGGAGAATCAGAAGGCAGCAATGAAGGAAGCCAGCATCAACTTTGCCTATCAAAGCGTTTACGAGCTGGTGTGCAGCTGTCTTAACCGGCTGCTGGGGATCGAATGATCAATCCGGCAGGGAGCAATTCTTCCACCAGGGCTGATTTTTGCCTGCAAAATGGAGTATTATGGGTGTAATGAAATACTGGAGGTATAACACTATGAAAAGAACGTTCGGAACAGCGATGAGTCTCATCCTCAGCCTGGCGCTGCTGGCTGGGTGCGGCGCGAAGGCGGAACCGACGACCGCGGCAGCACAGCAGACCGCGGCAGCACAGACAGAGGCACAGACCGCGGCGCAGACTGAAGCGGCGAAGGCGGAAGCAGAGAAGGCAGAAGCGGCGGAGCAGACGGCAGCGGAAGCGGCGGAGGACGAGGACGATGAGATCGCGGACGAGGACGTGGAAGGCGAGCTTGTGATCTACACTTCCATGTATCCCTTCGCGATCGAGATGATGGACCAGGCCCTGAAGGAGAAGTTCCCGAACCTGCAGCCCGGCAACGACGGAAGCTTCTTCTATTATTCCGGCACCAGCGCCCTGATCACGAAGATCTACGGTGAGATGGGAGACAACCACGACCAGCCTCTGGATGCGGACATGTTCATGGTGGCGGAGCCGGCCTTCTCCCTGGAGCTGAAGGACTACGGCTACCTGCATCCCTTCAAGGTGAAGAACGCGGACAGTCTGCTTCGTTTCGATTATGATAAAGAAGGATACTGGTATCCGGTGCGTGTCCTGAACATGGTGCTTGCAAGCAACCCCGAGATGGAGCAGCAGTGGGCAGAGAAGGGCG
>Ga0256407_10008035_pt1 | contig 15651 bp, 15 predicted proteins | sample RumenRJG_04DNA_FD_193489 | JGI IMG/M metagenome (GOLD analysis project Ga0256407, IMG submission 193489) | Bovine rumen microbial communities from Lethbridge, Alberta, Canada - RJG_04 | ecosystem: Host-associated > Mammals > Digestive system > Stomach > Rumen | place: Canada: Alberta...
ATAAATGTATTATATCATCATTTATATTTTCCATTATATACAATCCCCCAGTTTTTACCATCTAGCGCAATGACAATTATGATGGCAATTGTTATGACAAGTCAGATGGTGCATATAATACGGAGTGCTTTCGAAATTATTCGTATTATACATGACCGACAAAGCATTCTGTAATTGTAAATAGGTGATCAGATCGTCTTCGGCAAATTTTAAATTAGTTGGAAGAGCTGCGTATAAACCATCTTTAACATTCTTAGGCGGTTTAAGAATTCTACAATACCAAGCCCTTTTTACTCTCCAACCGTCTCCAGGATCTGATGATTGATTCATTCCTGGGTCATTAAAATCTGGCCAACAGTCTTTCCTATTTTGGTATGCTACATTATACCACTCATATTGGTACCTATGCTGGAACATATACATTTTAGATCCTGTATTGACTAATATATTCTTTACATCGACCACAGAAATTAATTCTCCAGGTACAGGCATCTTGGCTTCAAATGTATGCTTATCGATACCATCAAAGATAGTATTGTCTGATGGATCTACTATTTTTGTTATTAAATAATTCTTTCCATTTAAAGTCGGTGATTTTTTTGCATCTCCATGATACACATAATCTATGCCACTATAGTGGAAATTACTATTGAATATGAGATCCCCTACTTTAAGCTTAGATGTATTATGCTCTTCTCCATCAACATAATCGGCATATTCTTTATTATGAAAATACCCAATCATAATACCTTTTCTAATGGACCATTTTATTCCGTTGGCAAATATTATAGTTATGCATTCTCCATAATTTGGAACTGGCGGCATAAGATACTTTACTACTGTATCCATGAAATCTTCTATTGTTATGATTTGACCTTCCTTAAGATCTGTGCTCATTATTTTAACCTCCCATCAAAAAGTTATTATAAAGTCGCATTGGCCATATAATAAGCAACGGTCTTCTTAGGAAATGCACAATAATACCCAAACCTTTCACAATTAAGTTTGCATAGATCATAATACTTGCAGTCTTTGCACATATCCATGAATTTCTTCTTTCTATCGGTATTATTTGGCTCTCTATAGCATGGGCAGGTCTTGTCTAGTTTCTTTGTTATAGGATTTAATGTATAACAATTAGAATTCTGGCACACATTGCAAACTAATGGAATATCGTTCATACGAGCCTTTTTCCATCCATTTATAGTAAGATTATTAAAAGAATCTAGCTTCTCAGCTTCTTTGAATAGTTTAAGCATATACTCATCTGCTTGTTCATAATATTCATTTATCTCAGTATCGGTCATATTATTCTTTTTAGAAAATGATATCATCTCAGCCCCAAAAGAACATACTTGCCCACAATTTAGATCTTTAAGTTTATACAATACTTCCTTTGGATCACACGATAATATAGATTGATCTAGTGTGATCATATAGTCTAATTGAACACCTGTAGACAAAATATACTTAATATTAGATCTGTATCTCTCATTGTCTAATAACCCAAGTCTAAATGTGGTTTGTATATAATCCATCATAGAAATAACAGACTTGGCTATATCACTCAACCAAAAAGTTAGATTGCTCATGAGAATAGTCTTCCAGTGATTCTTTTCTGTCACATTATAATATTCCATAGCAGATTTTATCATATCTGCTTTTAGCATAGGCTCTCCTCCTGTGAATATTAGCTTCCCAGGATTGATTCTATTTATAGCATCTATGATATCGCTATATATGATACCACCATTTTGTTCTTCTCCCTTATCGTGTATATAACAATACTCGCATCCAAGATTGCATTTATTGGTTATCTCTATAAATAAAGTAGGTGCATAGATATTTTCATACATTTTGTATCCTCCTTTGTGGTTATACTTTTGTTTTCATACTAATCCCTTCTAAATTTGTAAGGGCGACATCAATGTAAAATTTTGAATGGTTCAAGGAGGGTTGGCCATGTCTTTCAATAAAGAAGACAAAATATGCTGGGATGAGCTAGCTCCAAGTTTACAAGATAAATTCAAGTTTTTACAGAATCTCATAAATGAGAAAAAAGAAGAGGTAAATAGTAGAGTTGGAGATGTGCGTGTAACAATTGGTAAGTATCCGCCATCTAATCCAGTAGAATATTGCGAAGTTTGGTTCGATACAAACATAATGGCACTAAGAGTATTTGCTCATAGAAAATGGACGATAACTAGAGCTGCTTGGTATGGAAATTCTGCTTCCTCTGTAGAATCAACTACAGAGGCAAATTTGAGTTCTAATCCAAGAACAAATTGCCATTGCTATACAATAGCATTCCAGCAAGAAGGGTTTTGTCATTGTAAAGCACAATTATGGGACTCCAGTACAGCAGCTGCTGGTACTGCATCATCTCTTTCTTTCAATCAAGATACAAATAAATCATTCAATTCCACAACAGATTATAGATTCATATTAAATACATCGGTACCTGGTGTTTCTATAGCATCGCTTAATTGCACATCTGAAGATTCGCCTAATTCAGATGCTATTCCTAGTCATGGAGAAATAGTGAGAGTAAAGAACGCAGAAGGGGTATATGCAGATTTTTGTGAGTTCGATCCAATATATGATCAAATGTTTGATCAAGATTCCAATTCTGCATACACTGTTCCACCTGGTACTACTGTGATACCTCTTAAATTTGCCAATAAGATAAAACTTACAACATGCCATGGAAAACTGTTCGATTACTCTAATGGCCCCGTAACAATAACATTGCAGGCAAATACGAATAGCGGGTATATGACAATATATACGATTACATTAGCTGGTAATCCTAGAGGAGCTAGTACCTGCCATAGTAATTGTCATTGTGCTAGGTGGTAAATATAACATGAAAGATTTAAGTAAAAATGATTGAGCTGCTAAAATACGAAACCATAACTGATGATGATATAAACATATCGATCCAAAAGAGATTTCATTTAAGAATATAATAAATAGAAATATTATTATAGAATTAGATTGTAGCAAAAATAATTTGCATCAAATAACGCCAATATCTCAGGATCCATTAAAGAATACTAAATGGAATGGTTGTTGCCGTATAAATGACGAATATCCATACCCATATCCTGTAAATAAAATGAAATCTCCTGAGTATGAAGAAGTAAAGGGAGATTTCACAATACAAGTATTCCATAATTTCTATTTACACAAAAAGGAGGGTAATAAATGGCGTTCAATTTAGAAGATCTGATACGATGGGAAGAACTATCAAATTCTCTCCAAGATAGATTTAGAAATATAGAGAGCATTGCAAGAAAAAATTATTCGGTCATAAATTCATTCATCAATAATTATGATATTACTATAGGATATGATCCCCCATTGAATCCAAAGGGAAACCAATCTATGTGGTTTGATCTTAATTATGACGTATTAAGATTCTATATGGATAAGAATGGTGGTACAAATTATAAATGGGAAACAACCAGAGGAGCTTGGTACGGAGGATCTAGCAATGATCCAGTAAATCCTGCTATTCCAAAAAATACTGGAACTTGGCAGCGAATGTGCACACTTGCATGGGGATCCAATCTGGCGAAAAATAATAAATATACTACTAAAGATGAAGCAGATAGAATGGTCAGATTTAGCGCTCCTGTAAGTGGTACTTATAAAATAGAAGATCGTAGTTTTGTATTTCCATATAATTCTCAAAATACTTATATTCATGATGGCGGAAGGATAACCATAACTTTAGTTAAAGCAACTCTTAATCCTGGCGGTGGTTATACAAACTCTACTGTATATACAGCATCATATGATTCTAGAGGCAAATATGAGGCAAAAGATTCTAATGGAAATTATCCAACAAAAGAAATTCCCATGAGAACTGGAGATAGATTGTATATGCAAGTAATCACCAATACCAATCCTGTATCTACAGATGAATTGGAAATAATTCAAATAGCATCAGTGTATGTATATCTTCTTCCATCATCTAAGAAATATGATGACCCATACAACTCACCAAATAAACTGAATAGTGGAATAACAGGATCTGATAGTGGTGGCACGTGCCATTGTTACACTCCGAATGAGCATGGGGAATGCCATTGCTATACATATGGTGCTTCTACTGCAAAACCTGTTACCTGTCATAGTAATTGCCATTGTGCTAGATGGTAAAGAAAGGAGGATAAGATGAATATTACAAATGTTTCCTCATTACCAATAGCAATAACTAGAGATTATGATACAGAAAAACTGATTAAATATAATGCTCTATCTCCTTCTTTACAAGCTAGAATAAAGAAACTAGAAGATTCTGCTGGTGGAATGGCAAATAGTTATACTAAAACTCATAATGATATAAGAATGACTTTTGCTAATTTCCCTCCATCATCTCCACAAGAAAGCAAAGAATTTTGGATAGATACAAAATATAGAGTTTTGAGAGTATATGCAGAAGGTAACTGGGAATTTACTAGAGCTGCTTGGTATAAAGGTACAGGAGCAAACCCATCAGCCCCGATCACATCAGATCCATCAGTTCCTGTAATAGATATTCATGGTCAACCTGTTTCTCATAGTGTAACTTATATGACATATTTATCTGGATCTGGTAATGTATCCAGACCAGTAGATGCAAATTATTTTATAAATGGTACTGTTACGGGATTTACTATTCAATCAGCAGGTAAAATAGATTGCCCGGCCGGAGACAGTAATGTAGTTGGATATATTTTAATGGTAATTTATAACGATAAGATAGAAGATGGTACGGCTTATGCATGGCCAATAACCCCAAATAGCATAAACCAAATTATTTTATTAGATAAAAACAATAAACCGATAAATTTGCCTGCAAATGCTTTTGCACGTGGAAAGCAATTTGTAGTCGAAGTTGATACAAATGATCATCATAGCCAATATATAAACCCAGTATCTTTCGATCCTAAAATAGATACAGACAAATATGGTGGAGCTGTATATTTTGGAAATACATCGTTTCCATATTGCGTTAATAGAGCAGAGTTTGATGCTGCCCTTACTGCTGGTACCTATCCAAATAAAACCAGAAATTATGCATCGTATTCTGGCACTTTCACAGTATCTGTCTCTTGCACATATTTATCATAAAAAAAAAAGAGTAGGCAAAATGCCTACTCTGCATTTTTATTTATTTTTATTCATCTGCTCCATTTCAGCATCTGTAGCTCCAAGAGGTCTAGCAAACTGAACCTCTGTAACTACTCTTCCATCAGAGTAATATTTCTTTATCGTATTCTGATCTGGAATTTCTACAGTTTTGATAAGTTTTACTTCATTTTCCATAAAATTCATCTCCAAATTTCAAAATTTTTTCTTTTAGCTCAGGAATTATTTGCTTCATATTATAGCAGTAATTAGATTCATCGTTATTTTCATGAACCTCTCTTACAATGCAATGACACCCATTGCATAACTCATAATTATCGCAGTATAGGCATTGATTATTAACATATTTCACTTCTCTAGAATAACTCCATCTATTATATATAGAAATTCCTAAATCATACTTTTCTCTATCTAATCTATATATATTATCAGCTAGATAGGAGCATGTTGTCATAGTTTTGTCTGGATTTATGACTGTTATAGTCTCTTGGCATCTGTTATTTATATTGCATGCATGAGTATGAAATTTAAAGAATTCATATAAATTCTTACAATTAATCTCATATCTCCCGTATCCTTTGTCTATAATCTCTATATATAGTTTCAATATATCATAATATGGGAAATACTCATCATTCTTTCCACATTGCTCTACCCTGTTTAATCTGCACATAGTATTCAATTCTTTTGCTAAATCTAATGCTTTATATACATACATCAGATTTGATTTATCCACTACATAGATAAATCCAGGAGTGTATCCTATTTGTTTTTCAAATTCTTTTTCTACTTCTTTAAAGAAATCTTCTTGATATACTTTGTCTATACCATCTTTGTCTCTGTATCTTCTTTTTCCTCCATACTGGAATGATGTCATTACTCCAACACGTTTATTGCAGAATAATTGTATCCACTTCTCTGGATGTATATAAAAATCAAATAGATTTGTTGTCATAGATAGAAAACTTCTTGGTGTGTTCTTTTCTATCCATTTTATCAATCCAAAATAATAAGAGGGATCCATCATAAGTGGATCTCCTCCATTTATTATTATTCCTCCAATATTGCGCTTATATGGAGCTAAAAGAAGTAAAGTATCTCTTAAAGTAAGTTTTCCTTTAGGAAGATTACTAGCTGCACAAAACTCACAGTTGAAATTGCATGCATTAGTTGGATTTATTATAAAATCCACTAGTCCTCACTTCCTCTAAATTAAATCACTTATTCTTTTTCTTTATCCATGCTGGGCACGGAGAGTAAGATTTTACAGCATCATAAGATTCAACATGAACCTCTTTTGCTTCACAGATGCTCTTACCATTTTTGTCCTTACCAACTCGCACTGGATACTTTAATGTACCGGCAGGAACTACCTTCTTGATAAGAGATGCATTTGATTTCTCTCTACCACCAAGAGGAAGCTTTCTTCCAGTATTGAGATATGTGTTAATGAATTCCTTGCTGAGACCGATCATGGCATTAGCCTCTTGATTCTTGAATTCATAATTATCCATAAGACCATCAGTTTCTGTCTTGCTCATATGAGTTGCATTAGAAATAACAGTGCTAAACATGCTTCTTGCTTCTTCAGATGGGCAATACTGCTCTTCTACAACCCCATTAGAGCCGTAAACATCAACTTTATATTCTTTATCATTGAGCATCGCTCTCATAACAGCAACTTCATCTTTGTGAGATTTGGTGCTATATACGGTAACCGTACCATCTTTAGAAACAGTAGCTCTAGATTCGTAAATTTCCTTTATAAGGTCTTTAACTTTAGCCATTACAATCTTCTCCTTATAGCTATTTCTAATATACGAAATGATTAAGTGAATGTCTCACATATCACTATTCATTGGGTATATCGCTTAGAATCATCACTTGTTTTAAATTATCTTGCTCATTATTTTCTTCTTTTGGAAACAGTATGATCATAGGATATATGAGTTTCTTTCTCATAATCTTAGACTTCATATACTCTGTGATCTCTTCTCTTGTCATAGAAGATATCTTCTTAAGGAAATCTGTTCTTCCTGTTACTTGTTCCATCATTCACTCTCCTTCCAAAAAATAATAATCATAGACATAATACTTCGTCCCAATATAGTGGTTCCCCTATATTGGTTGGATCTACGCTATCAAAGTATTCCATAAGATATAAATCTACTGACTCAGCTGCTTTTACGAAATTACGAAATGGACCTATCTCATCCCCCAAATCTAATGATGGTATGAAGTTCCAGTATACATTTCCATTTATCCTATTCTTATATATAGTGATTACATCTGTTGCTCCAACTTCTTCATCTGTTAATATAGTAATACGGTAACTAGAATATTTTGGAGTGAATGATAGTTCCATTATGATTGGCATCAGTATGTTTCTTGAATCTGCGCATTGCATTGTCTCTAGATTGCTTCGTATAAATGTTTGCACAGCTGCTCCTAATGGAATGATATTCATGTTCATAATTCAACCCTCTTCCATTAACTTAGTGTATTCATATTTATAGTATCCAACTAAAATGAAATTAGGCCATGGGCTACATCTTGGTAATGTGCCCAAAGGAGGTAAAGCAACGTGGCTGTTATAATAAATGAGATTAAACCCCTAAAGCTTTTTAGGGAAAACAAATTCTATTATCCATATGATCCAAAGCATCGTATGCTTAATAGCGCTGTATATCTTCTCACTCCTGATACAGAGTCAACAATTAAAGTTTTAAATAACCCAGCTGCTTCATTAAATAAGATAGCATTCAAATCTTTTTATACAGAGAAGAATATAAATCTATTCATCAATGAATCTGGAAATATTGGCTTGGATAAGAATCAATATGATGAATCAGATGTGTCTCTATTAGAAAGTTTTAATAGTAGCGAAGAGCCAATACTCCATGAAGGATATTTGAGTAGCAATGATGAATATAGTTTCTTCCCAGATTTGGTAGATGAAGCATTGAATGAAGCTACTGAGAGAACCAAGTATGGTTCTTATAATTTCTCTTCTATATTCAAAAGAATGCTTTATAGAAGCAGAATGAAATCCCAAAAGGATATACTCAATTACTATAAGAGAATCAAGAAGGAAGTTCCATTCATCAAATACACTTATTCTAATCTTGATTTGTACAAGAATAAGAATATCTTCTTCGACTTCTCTTACTACACTAAAGCATATTTTGAGCATATTCCTAAAGGATATGAAGCTGGGGAAAGAGGAATAGATCTGTTCATAGGGTATTTATCTAGATTTTTAAAATATTCTAAGATGAATGATATGTATCCTATCAAGACTATTGTGGTTCCAGTATCTGACTGGATTAATGGCCAAGATAATCCATTCGATTATAAAACAAAGATAACACCAATCTCTGTTTTCTGGAGAGTGCTAAGAAACAGACCAGAGGTTATCATAGAAGGGTTCAAAGACTATACATTCTTATTCTTAGGGAATCAGAACTGCATATTTACTTTTAATCCTACAGAGTTTAAGTTCTCTCCAGATTATGCTAAGTTTACCAATTTAATTACAAAGATCCACAAGGAAGATTATTCAGAAGCAGAAGAATCTAAGACCGATAGTAGAAATGCTATTCTTCTCCAGCTTGCAGATAAACTGGATTCATCTGGCATTCATATCGATAATCTAACTGGTGGAACTGAAAAACTTACAAGAGAAGATCTTGATAAGAATGGCGCTTTATCAGATCCTGAATCGTTTAAAGATGATGATGTAAAGAAAGCAGCTCTTGTAAATAAATTGAGTGATATAGCAGATAAATCTACTAATGCAGAAGATGCTCAAAAGAAGTTAAATAATCCAGATACAGATGAAGAATCTGAATGGCTGAAAGATCTACTAATGGATCTTCAATCCGATAAAGGGATTAAAATGTCTGCTGCTAGAGTAGATAGAATGAATAAATCCAGAAAAGAAATTCTTGGAAAAGAAGTAGATCACAAGACAGTAGGAGAGTTATTAAAAGAATTCAAAGAGAATGATAATATCCCAGAAGAAGAAATTCCAGTTGAATCAATAGATGATTCTTGGAAGCATATGAAGTTCACTAACTTCAATAAAACGTATGATATGGAACCTGATATAGTTGCCATGTTTATGCACTTCCAGAATGTTACCCATCCTATGAATGTAATCTCTATTGATAAAGAGAATACTTCTACTGCAGAGGATTACAAGGATACTTGGACTTGTCATTATGAAGATGCAGAGACTGGTAAAAGATATACTATGAAACTCGATATTCCTCGTCTCATAAATAATCGTTTCATGAAACTCAGAGGAAACGAGAAAACTCTCATTGGACAGATAATGCTTCTTCCTATTACTAAAACAGATACAGATACTGTTCAGATAGTATCCAATTACTCTAAGATCTTTGTTGTTCTTAAATCTCCATCTGGTTTTTCTAAATCCACTCCAGTAATCAATAAGATCTGCAAGGCTCTTAATAAATACACTGGGAGAAAGATTAAAATCCATACAGGAGATAATAGAAAGATTTGTGTTAAATATCAACTCCCAATGGAATTTGTTGATATGGCATCTCTTTTCAATAAGATAGAATTCCAAGATGGATCTATGTTGAACTTCAATATGGATAATCTGATTACTTACCCATTTGATAGATCTACTCTTTCAGATGAAGATAAGAAATTATCCGACGATCAGCTCACTAACAAATATATCTCCTGCTATATAAATGAAGATGGTAAAAGAGTACCAATGCCAAATGATGCTCCATTTGATCAGTTTGTGCTAGAAGTATTGAAAGATCATGATGATAGTGGCAAATTAATAAATCTCTACAACTCTGCTTCTGTCGCAAAGAGACTTATGTATGCAGAAGCATCTATCATGAGTACTAGACTTCCTGTTATTGTACTGCTTTCGTATTGCATTGGTTTGCAGAAAGTATTGGATAGAATGGTAGTAGAATATGAATTTTCAGAATCTAGACCAAGAGACGTTACGTCTTATATCAGATTCTCTGATGGATATCTTGGATTCAAGAATACTTCTATAAAAGATACTCTTCTTCTTAATGGATTGATGGAATGTGATTTCTCCGATTATTCCATCAAAGAGATCAATGAGAAAGATATTTGGTTGGATATTCTAGATGGATTTGGTGGTAGGATAAAAGCAGATGGTTTTGATAATTTCTACGATCTCATGTTTGATCCAATAACCAAAGAGATCTGCCATATTCTTCATATCCCAGATAACTTTGTAGATGGATTAATATATGCTTGCCATTTGTTAAGCGATAACAAATATATCAAGCATACTGATATCAGTGGTAATAGACTGAGAGTTAATGAGATCATTGTTGGTCACTTGTACAATGTTCTCTCTAGATCATTTGGCAGCTATAGAAATATGATCAAGAGAAATAAGGGTACTGCTAGTTTTAGTGCTAAAATAACAGCTGTAATAGATTCTATCTTGAATCACGATCAGACTTCATCAGATCTTTCTACTTCTACTCCATTACTTGAAGTAGAATCTGCTAATAAGGTTACATTCAAAGGTTTGTCTGGTATGAACTCTGAAAGGGCTTTCTCTATAGATAAGCGTACTTATGATAAATCGATGCTAGGCATTCTTGGTCTTTCTACGGGCTTTGCTTCTACAGTTGGTATCAACAGACAAACAACGATAGATGCTGGCGTAATCAACAAAAGAGGATTCTTTAAAACAAGAGATCCTAAAGAATTGACCAATACTAATACACTTACTGTTGGTGAAGCATTAGCTCCTCTTGCTACTAATCATGATGACCCTATTCGTTCTTGCATGGCATTCACACAGACAGTTCAGCATCAGATGAAGGTTAAGAAAGCTATGCCAAATCTCATTACTAATGGTGCCGATGAGGCCCTTCCATATCTTACTTCGAATAAATTCTCTTGGAAGTTTGAAGGTAAGCGTGGAGTAGTAGAAGAGGTCAATGATGATTATATCATCGTGAAAGATTTGGATACAGGAAAATGCGATTACATTGACACTAGAGAATTGATTCAAAAGAACTCAGATGGTGGTTTCTTCGTAACAACTAAACTTACTCCAATTCCTAATATCAAAAAGGGTATGAAGATTAAGCATAATGATATTCTTGCTTATGACACCCAAGCTTATTCTGAATCTATAGGACAAAAAGGTTCTGGTAATATTTCCTATAATATTGGAACTATGGCTAAAGTTGCTATCATGGATACAGATCTTGGATATGAGGATTCTTGTGTTGTAGATGCTGATATATCAGAGGCTATGGAATCTGATGTTGTTGTTCAAAAAGACGTATCTCTTGATCCAAATACCAATGTATATAATCTCGTTAAAATTGGTGATAAGATAGAAGAAGGGGAACCACTATTAGTATTCCAAGATGCATTTGAAGAAAAAGAAGCAAATGAACTTATTGCTGCTATAGCAAAAGATACTGACACAGAAATGCTGTCAGATCTTGGTAGAAAACCAGTTCATGCTAAGGTATCAGGCACTATTCAAGATATCAAGATTTACAGAACTTGTGATATGGATAAACTTTCTCCAACTCTTAAGAAGATCTGTACTGCATATGAAGGAAAGATCAATAGACTTAAGAACGTTATGAGAAAATATGATATAGATAAAACTTATACTCTTGAAGCTACTGATAAGCTTCCAAAAGAAGGAAAACTTAAATCTGTAGATGGCGTAAGAATCGAGATCTATATCAAGGTTAAAGATAAATTCGGTATTGGAGATAAGCTTGTATTCTATCAGGGATTAAAAGGTGTAAACTCTACAATCATTCCTAGAGGGCAAGAAGCATATACAGATTTCAGGCCAAATGAGCATATCAATGCTTTCTTAACAATCGATGGTGTTATGGCTCGTATGGTAACTTCTGTATTTACCAATGGATTGATTAATAAAATTATCATCGAACTTACACGCCAGTGCCAAGAGAAGATGGGAATTAAGTGGAGACCAATACAAGATATTTTACGAGATACTAAATAAAAAAATACAGAAGAGAGCTTTTTATGGCTCTCTTCTGTATTTTTAAGAAAAATCTTCATATACGAATTTAACTACTATGTGCTTATCACTTACACACGTATTAGTTTTACATAAGTAATTTACTTATTTTAGTACTCTTAACTTAACCATATGCGGTTAAGTTAGGAATACCTTAATACTCATTTTTAACAATTTATCACTTTATCGTGGTCTTCATAAAAGGAAATCCAAGCACATAAAGTGCTTGGATCATATTAATCATACAATTGGTCTATCGTCGTATACATCTCTGTGTTTAGTATGAGCTCCTCCAGTATATTCTGGAGTAAACTTATACCTGTCTATAGAATACATATCTGGAGACAATCTTTCTGCAGTAGAACTTCTTTCTATGAATTCTCCCTTGGAAGTAATACATACACAAGGAATATCATAATTCTCACAGAAATCAAATAATGGGGCAAGATTAGATGAATGCCTTGCATATGGAATATCAGAGAATATGATTACTTTAGAAATCTCTTTTCTTGTTTCATCTTTCCCAAATGTAGAAAGAGCTCTAATGAATCTAATAGTATAATCAGCATTTGCTGGAGGATTACTAGGAATATATTCTATAGGAACTTTCATCATCTTAGAATCTAAGAACCCAAATGCATGCCCCATTTTGTGAATATCCCAATCAGATCTTGGATTTCCTCCATATACAATACTTACATCCATTCTCCTATATAATCTAGAGAAGAAAGTAGCAAGTACTGATTTTAGGATAAATGGATTTACTTTCCAAATTGGATCCACGTATATTCCTAATCTTGCTGGCATAGCGGGATTAACTACTTCTATAGAACAAGAAAGAATATCTTTATCTATAGTAGTATTTGGAATAAATTCACAAGATACAGATATAGATTGAGTAAATTCATTTCCTACTATCATAGATGCAGCAAGAATATCATATTCTATTGGCATAAATCTGGTAAGAACATTCATTGAGCAGTTCATTTCTGCTCCAGCATATTGTCTTACATCCATGCTACAATACAAAATATCGTGATATGTTCCTGCTTTGAGAATGTCTACAGTAGATGGAATATAGTCCAATTCAAAATTTGGAGTATCCAAAATACCAGAAAGTACATTTGTAGCAAATTGTTCTTTCTCTGTACTTACTACTCCTCGTATAATATCATTATCAATTCTAGAACTGATAACTTCCATCGTAGAATCTAATTCTTTATTGTATCCATATGCCACATTCATTTTAGAGAATAACGAATAAATGGATCTTCTATCTCTTACTTTCATCTGGCATGGGAATACAGTAACTGAAGATGAAAGAGGGACTTTTATACTAGCATCAAATTCATAATTATTTCTTCCTCTTTCATAGTATAAACTTCCTGGTATTCTGGTTTCATAATCTTCTGCTTTAACGAAAACACTTGTAGCTATTGATGAAGTCACACAATAATCATGAACTACCATCTTGCAATTAAGAATATCTGTACTTACGTCTTCATACGACATGACACATGAAGAAGTTATTGTATTTTCAGATACTGCTGGAACAACTATACTAGATTGGATATCTTTGGTTAGTTCTTCTTTCTCATAGGTTAGATCTGATGGAATATTATGAGAATAAATTCCCTTTTGATAGTTCAAGCTTCCCAATATTCCATCGAATACATAATCCTGTCGCTTTACTGTTATAGATGAAGGGATATCTAAATCAATATAATTTCTCTCTATATCTAAACTAGATGGAATATCATTTTGATATTCTGTGTTTTCGATAATAAGAGAGCCGCTAATTGGAGCTATGTATTGCTTTCCATAAAATGGGTATACAACTTTCATTGTAGCCCCAAAATTCTTACCAATAGCTTCCTTCTCCATGATAACAGTAGAGCTGAGATCTCCTATATAAGTTATAGTACCATCGGAATTAATGATCTCAGGCATATGGCACCTCCTGTTATACAGTAAAAAATTATTATATGGATGTGAAAGCAACTACCTGAAATTGTATACTATATCAACGAAGGAGGAGAAAAAGATGAGTGATATGAAAACAAAGGTTGCGTATAAGTTATTGAAAAAGTTTACAGTAAACAGGTTGAAAGCGAAAGCTTTCATTTCCTGTTTACCTGACGAGTTTGCTCAGGATGAAAATCCCGAGTATACGTCTCTATCCAAACACCTTATGGATAGAGAATATCGAAAAATGTCGGAAGATACTGGATTACCAGTTCAGTATCTTCGGGCATTCTCGAAGATGAAATAAAGATAGAGGGGAGAAACCCCTCTATCTTTTTTTTTTGTGCGTAATTGTATCCGGCGACATTTTGGTAAAGTTTAAGGGAGGTAATATAATGAAGACCTACGCTTGCCCATATTGCGCTAAAAAGCTTATTAGAGATAAATTGGTTAGGCATATAGAAAATAATCATGATGATGAGATCCCAGACAATTACACTGCATATAGATTAGTGTATGATATCGTTAATGATAAACATGGTCATGGAAACTGCACTGTATGCGGCAAACCAACTAAGTGGAATGAGAAAAGGCAAAAGTATGAAAGATTATGCGGTGATCCAAAATGCTATCAAGAAGTAAAGAAGACTTATCAGAAGAGAATCATGAGAGTATATAACAAAACATCTCTTATGGATGACCCAAAACATTTGGAAAAAATGCTAGCGGGAAGAAAGATAAGTGGTAAGTATAAGTGGAGTGATGGGAAAGTATTCACTTACACTGGGTCTTATGAAAAGCAATTGCTTGAATTCTTGGATAAAGTGCTGGATTATAAATCCAATGAGGTAGTAGCTCCTGGTCCTGTACTGGAATATGAGTACAAGGGTAAGAAGCATATGTGGATAACAGATTTGATCATTCTTCCATATAATCTAATCATAGAGGTTAAAGATGGAGAAGATAACCCCAATAAAAGATATATGCCGGTTTATAGAGAGAAGCAAATATACAAAGAAAAGATGATTACTAATCTAGGGACTTACTCTTATCTTAGATTGACCAATAATGACTTTGGTCAATTATTAGGCATATTAGCTGAATTAAAAATGCAAGTAGTTGATAATGATAAGAATGTTCCTCTTTATCGTATTCATGAAGCATTAGAAGAGAATAAGAATAAGATGGATGTAACTCAAGAAACTTTACAGTTATATGGATTGCAATATGAGATGCTAACTGAAGACAAGATAGACCAAGAGGATCATTTTGAATACACAGACCTAAATGAGAGTATGTTTTCTGATGATGGAAGATTTCACTTATAATATAAAAAGAGTAGCTCTTGATGAGCTACTCTCTTTATTTATCAAAATTCTTCCATTCCCTCGGATCTCTTGTCTATGTATACAAGCTCTCTCGCTTTGCCATCTTCTTCAACAACTTTTGCCAAATATATCAAACGAGGATATGAAACTCTATTATCCATATCC
>Ga0256407_10008038_pt1 | contig 15643 bp, 10 predicted proteins | sample RumenRJG_04DNA_FD_193489 | JGI IMG/M metagenome (GOLD analysis project Ga0256407, IMG submission 193489) | Bovine rumen microbial communities from Lethbridge, Alberta, Canada - RJG_04 | ecosystem: Host-associated > Mammals > Digestive system > Stomach > Rumen | place: Canada: Alberta...
TATTAAAAAAAAAACTATTTTTATAACTATTTAATAAGCCTTTTTCAAAATATTTTTAGATTATTGTATTATTATTTTTAACTATTTTTTAGTTGATTTTATTATTTTATAAATTATAAAGTTCCACATTAAATGAATAAATCCTTTTTTTCTAAAAAATATTTTATTTGAATTTTAAAAAATGATTTGTTCTAAAATTATTTAAAAAATAATGAGATTTTTATATTATTAATATTACAAAAAAATAAATTTATTCAATATTAATTTCAATTGATCATATTTTATATTGAATTTGTTTTCATTAATAATTTATCTTCGTCAGTTAAAATTTTTTCTTGAATTGTAAAATCAAAATCTAAATATTTTTCTTTTTCATCTTCTTCAAAAAATTTTTTAATCCATTTACAAAAATTAAATAAACTTTTTTTCTTTTTATTATTTAATTGTTCCTCAATTAACATTTCATTAAAAATAGTATTATATTTTGTTCTTGTATTAATCATTTTTTCAAATTGTTTTTTATCTTTATAATATTCTTCAAGATAAATTGGTTTTTCCGTTAAAAATTCATAAAGATAATCTAATAATTGAGAAAAATGACCTTGAAAATATTCTTTTTTTCTTAAAAATTCAATTAATCCATCATCAATAAATTCTTTTAATGTTGGAATTTCATTTATTATTATTTTTTTAAATTCTTCTTTCATTAACTCTTTTAATTCACAAATTTCTTCAAATTTTATTTTTTTATCTATTACTATATATTTATAAACATATCTTATTATGTTTTTATCATAATAAAATAATCCTAGTCTTTTTAAAATTTCATAATAATGATTTTTTATTTTTTCTATATTTTTTATAAATTTTTTATCTAATGATTTCTCATCCAAACTTTTTAAATAAAAATATGATTTACTATTTGTTTGTATATAATTTGTTGACCATCCATTTAATATTATATAAATTTTTAATCTTTTTAATGTTTCCTTTTCAATTTTGATTTCTTCTTCTGATTCATTATTTTCAGAATCAACTATATTATTCATTTTTTTATTAATATTATAAAATAATGTAAAAATAGTTCATTTTTTTTATAAACATAAAAAATTTAAAATTTACTTTAATAATTTAAATAGTTAATTGTGATATAAGTAAAAAAAATATATAAAATAATCTTTTTCATAACTTAAAATATCTTAAATTTAGATAATAGAGAAAATACTTTTAATCATAAAGAAATAAAATAATAAATAAAATAAAAATTAAATAAAAACAAAAAAAATAAAACAATGTCAACAAAAACTGAAAACCCTCGTCCTCCAAATCCATTTAACGATAATTTCCTAGTCCATATATCCCATATTCAAAATATCCCAAATGAGGATCAAGTCCAATACATGAATTACACTCATAGTGTAGCATGGACATTCAACAAAGAAAAAAAATGTAAAATATCATATTAAAAAAATTTAATAGTAATCCAAGAAAAGGAAGATTCATTATATACTCCAGCACCAACAAAATATACACCAAATTTAATAAATGTAGAATCCCGTGCACCAGCATGGAAAATATCTCAAACAAATCGTGACTTTAATCCAATTAAGAATATAAACCCAGGAAGTGGAAAATATGAATATCAATCATTTATAGGTGAAGGACCACATTATACAATGAGACCTAAATATGATATTGATGGTATTACTAGTGGTCAAAGAAATTCTAAAGCTTATAAAAAAAGTTCTGTACCTGGACCTGGTTATTATAATCCTGTTGATAATACTCATGGTCCTAGATATACTATTAGTGCTAAATATAGGAGTAAGAGAAAGAAAAGTGATAATACTTATAATAATCCTGGAGTTGGTACTTATAATATTAGGAAAGATGTTGATTTAGATGTTCCTAGTACGAAATTTGATAAGGAAAAGAGAAATAATGGGAATTTAAATAAGGATGCTTTAGGGAATCCTGGTCCTGATAAATATAAAGTAAATATGAAAGGAATGAGTACAAGTGGACCTAAATGGAGTTTTAGTCGAAGTGAAAGATTATTACCACATAAAGAAGATCCAGATAATAAAACAAAAAAAATAAAAAGAGAACGACCACAAACACCAGGACCAGGTTCATATTCTCATAAAACATTCATGGGTAAAGAAGGTCCTCGATATCAATTTCCAAAAGAGAAATTAAATCATGGTGATGCAGCAGATGCAGCAATGGAGAAAAAGACTTTAGACTATCCTGCTCCAGGTCAATATCTTCGTGATATAAGATACCGTCCAGATTCAGCCCAATATACAATTCCAAAAGGGATGCGTTCTGGTAAGAAATCCAATAATAAAGGATATCAAGGTAATCCAGCACCAGATAAATATAATCCAAATCATGAAGTAAGTTCCAAACATACTCATGCACCAAATTGGACTGTTGGTAAATCAAAAAGAGATGAAAGTGAAAATACTAATTCAAAAGTTAAAAGACCTCAAACACCAGGACCAGGACATTATACTATAAAAAATGGAATCTTCCCTGAAGGACCAAAATATACAATGAGTGCTAAATACAAAGAAAAAAAAGGTGATAATTTCCCAGGTCCAGGAACTTATACATTTTATGAGGAACCTTTACCAAAGGAAATGTTTTATGATACGGAGAAAGTTAAGAAGAAAATTGGTTTTATTAAAAAGGATAATTTCCCAGGACCTGGTACTTATAATATTCCTGATGTTAATTTGACTAAGACTTATATTAATTTTCCTAGAGATAAGAAAGATAGAAATAAGTTGTTTAATACACCAGGACCTGGAGCATATAAAATTCCTACTGCTTTTGATTATATTAGTAATATGAGTAGAGAAAAAGGAGTTTGGGATCCTAATTTTAGGTATGTTTAATTTGTTTTTTTTAGTTTTTTTTATATTTAATTTTTTATGATAAAGCAATATTAATTAATATTATTTTTAATTTATTTTTTTTTTGATGATTTAATAATTTTTTTTTATTATGAATAATTATTGGAATGGGATTACTGTTTGTATTGATTATGATTCGTTAATTAGGAAAAATATTAGATATTTAAATAAGAAGATTCATTATTTTGTAAAATATAAAATTCCATTTTATCTTTTGTCATGGAGGAGTAATATAACTACAAAAAAATTTATTAATGAAATTAATTTAAATGAAATAAATGAATCAAATGTAATTTTATCACATCATGCTTTAAGAAATAAATTAAATGAATATAAAAATAATAAAAACTTAATTTTAATTGGAGGTATTGATAATGAAATTCATGATATAATGAAAGAATATAATTTTAATAATTATATAACAAGTAATGAAATAAGTAAAATATTTCCAGAAATATTTCCTTATTATTACTATTTAAAAAAGGATATGTCATTTTTAGAAAAAGTTGAAAATAGAACTTTATTAAATTTAAAGAAATTTTATCCAATTAAAGGAATTATTCAATTATCAAAAATAACAAATTGGTCAATTGATTTACAATTATTTAGTGATTTATTAATTTCTCCAAATGGAATTCCAGGAACTATAAGAAAAAAAGAACAAAAACAATATGTTGATTATCATTTATTTGAAAGTAATTCTCTTGATATAAAAAAAAAGATTAAACAAAATCCAATAATTGATAATGGATTATTTTTCCCTTTTTTAAATTATATATATACTAGGAAATTTAATACAAAAATTCAATTTATTGATTATTCAAAAAATTCAAATTTAATATTTGATTATTTAAATAAAAAAGAAAAGAAAAGAATTTATTTAATTACATCTGATATGAATTTAATAAGAAATTTTAATCAAGGATTTAAAATATAAAAAAATGTTTTTTTTTAAAACATATAATTTTTAAAAAAAAGAAATATTATAATATTTAAATTATAACAATTAATATAATATTAATTGAAATATATTAAAAATAAAAAAATGACAGACCCAGTTGAATTAATAACAACAAATTATCATATTTTAGAACATGAAAATTTAACATTCAAATCATTAATAGCATTAACTTTATTATTAATTTATATAATTGGTGGAAGTATATTTTCAAAATTAAATATTTATTATATACACGAAAGTGGAGTTTGTATGATACTTGGAATGATAATATCAATTATTGCATATTTTTTTACTCCATTAAACTTTTCAAAAAGTTTAAATTTTGATGATGGAATTTTTTTTACTTTTATATTACCACCAATAATATTTGGTGCAGGATATAATATGAAAACTAAAAATTTTTTTAAATATTTTCATTATTCAATTTTATTTGGAATAGTAGGAACTTTTCTATCATTTTCCTTAATTTGTAGTATAACATATTTTTTTAATAATTTAAATTTTTTCAAAGTTAACTTTTCATTTAAAGACATTTTACTATTTTCTTCAGTAATAACTGCAACAGATACAATATCACCTTTAGCTTTTATAAATGAAGAAACTCAAAATAAATTATTTGGAGTTTTATTTGGAGAAGGAATTATGAATGATTCATTCACTATTGTTATTTATCAAATTATTACAAAATTTTATGGTATTTTATCTAATTGGTCAATTTTAACATATTTTTTATTTTTATATTTAACTAGTTGTTTTGTTGGTATTATAATTGGTGCTTTATGTTCTTTATTTTTAAAATATTTAAAACATTTTAAATTACTAAGAGCTCAAGAAATTTCTGTAATAATTATTTTTGGATTTTTCTCTTATATTATTGCAGAATTATTAAATTTATCTGCTATTATTTCATTATTATTCTGTAGTATAACTTTATCTAATTATGCTTTTTATAATTTATCATTTTTAGCAAGAGAAGAAAGTTGTATAGTAGTAAAAATAATGTCAAATATAGCAGAAGGTTTTGTGTTTACATATTTAGGTTTAAGTTTCTTTAATATGTCAATAGGAAATTATTCAATAATATTTATATTAATAGAATTTACCACAATAATATTATCTCGATTTATAGCAATATATTCATTATCATTCATAATAAATTTATTTACAGACAATCCTTTAATTTCAAAAGAACAAAAAGTAATATCAATTGCAGGATGTATAAGAGGAGCAATAGCATTTGGTTTAGCTTTAAGTCTTGAAACAGGAAATCCAATTAATAATTCAATTTTATTAAGTACTACTTTAATTTTAGTATTTTCTACAACTATTATTTTTGGTGCAATGGTCCCATCACTTACTCAAAATTTAAGTAATATTATTTATATGAATTATAATAATTTAAATGTTAAATTATTAGATAATGATGATAATAAAAGTTTAGGTGATAGTTATAAAAGTATTTTTAAATATGATCATCCTAATAATGAAATTTTAGATGAAGATGAAAATAATTTAAATGGTTTTAGTAAAGTTTGGTTTAATTTTGATAATTATGTTTTAAAACCTATTTTAGTAGGTAATTGGGAAAAAGTGAAAAAAAGACATAATGAATTATCAAATAAAATAAAAGAAACAATAAATAATTAAAATTAAATTTAACATTAAATTAAAAATACTTTTTAATTTAAATTTTTTTAAAAAAAATTTTATGAATTATCATTTTGATTAATTATTTTATTTGTTCTTTCATAAAAATAATCACCTATTTTTCTCTGTGGTAAAAAAGGAGAAGAATGTAATAAATTTTTTTCTTTTTTTTCAATTTTAAAAGAATAAACTTTATCAATTGGAACAAAACTAAAATATTCATTTTCATGATTAGTAGCTTTCCAAGGATTAATAAAAATAGGAGGTTTAGAATGTTTATATTTCCAAAGTAATTCTTCTTTTTCTCTTAAAATTTTTTCTCTTTTTGAATTTTGATTTTTAAAAGTTTCGATTAATTTTTTACCATAATTTCCTAATGGAAATAAACTTTTATTTTCTTTAAAAAGATTATCAAAAGAATCATTTCTCATTTTTTGAGGTGAAAATTCTTTTTTTTGAGGTAAATTATTTATTTTTTCATATGTTCTTGGAATAAAATTTTTTATTCTAAACTATATATTTATAAAATAAAAAATTATAAAAAAAAATTTTACTATTTCCCAATTATTCAATTCATGTTCATTATGCAATTTTTTGAATTTTTCAAAATATCTATTAAATACATATGTTGGTTTCCAAGGTTCTTGTTTTTGAAGAAGAAAATTTTGGAATACTTTTTGTTTTTTTAATGTGTTATTTTTATTTAATATATCTCTTTGACTATATGATCTTTTTTCCATTGAATGTAATTTTTCATTTTCCTTTTAAAGTGTTTATTATAATTTTTTTATTTACTGATTTTTTTAAAAAGTCATTTACTGCTATTTTTAATTTGTTATTAAAATCTATTCTAAAATTATGAAGTTTTTCAATTTTTTTATTTTCGTGAGGTTGTAAAAATTCTTCAAAACTTTTTGGAAATATATCTTCTATATTTTTGTCTTTACTTTCATTTTTATTTGTATTATCTGTGTTATTTGATTTTTCTGTTTCCTTCATTATTTTTTATTTAAATATTTTTAATTTATATTATCATTTTCTAATATTTTGTTTCTTTAGAATTTTATTAATTGATTTGTTATTATTATTTTTAATTATTTAGGGTTAATTTAAATCAAAATTTAAATATAGATGAAAAAAAATTCTAGAAAAGCAATATCAAAAATAAATAAATTTGAAAAGAAAACTCATAATATAAAAATAACTAATGAAAACTTTATTGAAGATAAAAGTACTCAAAATACAGAAGAAAAAATAAAAAATAAAATAATAAAATCAAATATTGAAATAAATGATATTACTGAAAAATTATCAAATAGTACAATATATTGTAGAGATAAAGAAAAAGAAAAAATAATTAAATTTTTAAAGGAAAAAAAAGAAAATTTAAAAACACTTTTTATATCTGGTCAACCTGGAACAGGAAAAACTTCTTTAATTCTTGAAATATTTAAAAATAATTTAATTGATGATGTATTTTTTTTTAAATTTTATTTAAATTGTATTTCATTACATTCAGTTGATGATTTTTATGAAAATATTTTTAAGTTATTTAATACTACTGAAAATTATGATTTTTTAATAAAAAAATTTTCAAAAGATGAATATTTAAATATAATAGAATGTTTAAATAAAACTCCTAATAAAAAAGCTTTTAATAAAATTTTATTATACTTTAAAAAATTTACTATTACAATATTATTAGATGAAATTGACTTTTTATTCAAAAAAAATGATGAATATTCTTTTTTTGAATTAATGAGTTTACCTTATTTATCAAAAACAGATATAAAATTAATTTTAATATCAAATAATTCTGATTTTGATAATCTTATATTCCCAAAATTAAAAAATAGAAATATTCAAATTGAAAAAATAATTTTTAAGCCATATACATCAAATGATTTATTAACTATAATGACAAACAAATTAGAAGAAATAAATTTATTAAATTCATTTAGTAAAGATAGTATAAAATTTCTATCAAGTAAATTAAATAAAACTGGTGATATAAGACCAATTATTGGAACAATTAAAAGTGTTATATTAGATAATAAAGAAGCTTTTGAAAATGGTAAAAAAAAAATAGAATTAAAAGATATGTTATTATTAATTAAAAAAAAAAATATAAATTTAAATGAAATTATATCTTCAATGACAAATGAACAAAAAATAATTGTAATAGCAATTTATTATACTTTAAAAGAACAAAATTCAGATTTAGATGAAAAGAAAATATATATCAATTATGGTAAATTAAAAACAATGACAAATACAATTAAAATTAATTTAGAAGAATTTAGAGAAGTTTTAAAAAATTTTTGTGATTTGGGATTAATTGAAGAAAAAAATATCAAATCTAAAAAAAAAGGAGGAAATGTCTTTTATAAAATTAAATATTCTGAAGATGATCTTGAAATTGTTTTTGCTGATAAAGATATGTTAGGATATTTTCAATTAGAAGAAAAAGAAAAAAAATGAAATAAAACTATTTTAATATTGTAATTAATATATTTTAAAAATTTAACTTTTATTTTTCATGTAATTTTTAAAAAATTGCAAAATAAAAATGGCAGATTCAGAAGAAAATGCAAATGATGAAAATAAAATAAAAAATTTGTTAATGGAAGATAATTTTTTAAATGATGAGCCAAAACAAAATGACTCAGAAAATAATATAGCAGAAAGTGATGATATAAGATCAATAAAAAATGATATATCAAATATAATAAATATAAAATCACATAAATCTGAAAGTTTATCATCAAATGATATGGGAAATAATAGTAAAAAAACATCAAAAATAGAACATACATTAAATGGTACATTATCAATTTTTGAAGAAGAAGAAGAAGAAGATGAAGAAAACTCAAATGAAAATAATGAAGAAAATATTAATAAAGGAAACAATAGTGAAAAAATAAATAATAGTTTCAATGATAATATAGAAGATAGTAAAATAACAATCCAACAAAAAAAAAAGCAAAATAAAATAATGAATATTTCAGAAGATGATTACATATATGATAATTTTATAAAAATAAAACATTGTTCAATATTAAAATATGGAATAAAACCATCAACAGAAAAAATACAATATGGATTTTGTAGTACTTGTGATATAAATTTAATTCATCCAATATGTAAATGTTGTATAGATGAATGTCACATAAAATATAATCATCAAACTAGATTAATGGATGAACCAGATAATATAATTTGTGGTTGTGGTGAAAGAATACATAAATTTAAAATAAAAGAAAAGAAAACTGATATTAATTCTTCAATTGAATGTCCTTATATTGATTGGTGTGATAAAACTGGATTAACTAATTTATATGTTATTGATGAAATTTGTGTTTGTGAATTTTGCTATAGATTATGTGGATTTTATGGTCAAGGTGTTCCATTAGAAAAAGAAAAAGAAATGTTACAAATTTGTGAATGTGAAGAAATTAATAATGGGTATTCTCATATTGATTTAAAAAAAATTTATAGGAAGTTTGAAGAACTTATTAAAAAAAATGATTATTTAATTTTAGGAAAAATTGAGCCTTTGAAATTTTTTAATATATTATTTTTAGGTAAACATTCTTATCAATCCTTATTTTTTAATTTTGAAGAAGTTGTTAATGAATTTAATAATTTAAATGAATATCTGACATATGAAATAAAAGAAAATTTTTTAGTTACTAATTTCTTTTTATCACTTAAAAATTTTAATCTTATTGCAGAAAGAATAAAAAGAGTTCCATTAAGATATTATTGTTCTCAATTATTAAATAAAATAACATTTAAAACTATATATAATATATTCAAATATATTAAATATAAAGATAATCCTATTATGTGGAAATTTTATGAAAATATGTTATTTTTTTATAGAAAAATTTCTTTAGGTAATGCCACTAATAAAATGGTTAAATTTAAATTATATGATATAGAAAATTTTTCTCCTATTCAAAGAAAATGTATTTATAAGAATAATAAATTGATATATCCAGAATCAACTGATCATATTAATTTTTTTATTGAATTAATCACATTTATTCTTAATTCTGAAATATCTTATTCAGATGCATATGATACAATTATTCAACTTTGTTCCATATTAAAAAGATATTCAATTTTTTCTTTATATAATACTGTTGAAATTACTAAATTTTGTTTTTCTATTGAAAAAGGTTTTGAACTTTTTAAAAGAGAAAAAAATTATGAAAAACAAATTCAAATTTTTTTAATTGTTATAAAAATGTTACATTATTTTATATACTCATATAATGATAAAATATTTTTTAGATATATTGATTCAGAAGGAAAAGATAATGAAGATAAAAAAATGACATCTGATACAATTCCATTTCTTTTTGTTAAAAATGAATTAGGTAGATTAATTTGTAGAAATGTAATTAGAATTACATATTCAATTTTACTTATTCAAAATTCAAAACAAGTTTTAAATAATTATTATAAAAAAAGATGTAAAAAAATTATAAATCATGGAATGAAAATTTTAACTTTTTTAGTTGGTCCAATTGATAATTTTTGTTTATCTTTAAATATATGTCAATTTAATTGTAATAATTATTTAAAAATGATGCAAATAACATGTGAAAATGATCTTACTTTTAATAATATTTATGAACATAATGAATTTTTAGAACAAAAATATACTTCTTATTATTCTTGTCAAATTGATGAAAATGAACTTTTTATTGATGTATCAAAATCTTTAGAAAGTATTATTCAAATTGCAAAAAGTACTGATATTAAACATTATTTATTTAAATCACAATATTATTTTACAATTTCTAAATTTTTTTATATTTATCAATTTGATGAAAATAATGAAGATCATAAAAATTTTATTTCTAATTATTTAACTTTTATTAGATATTTTATTGAAAATAATAGTGATAATTCTTTTATAGTTTTTAGTCATTTTATTTTAAGAGCAATATTAAAAATTCCAAAATTATTTTCATTAGATGTTCTTAGAATTTTTGAATATGCTGCTGATATTATATGTAAGAATGATGAAATTATTTCAAATTCAAAACATATTATTAAAACTTTATTTCAATATATTTTTCAATTTAAAGATAATTTTTCAAATAATGAAGTTAATAATTCTGAAGGTGACAATAACAATACTTTAATAAGTAATGAAAACTTTCCCGATGATTTGTTACATTTATTTCTAATGATTTTAAGCAAATTAGTTTTTCAAACAAAACATCATAATCCAAAATTAACAAAAAAAATTTGTAAAGAACTTCTTTTAACATTAATTCCAGTAATAAATTTTTCTTCAATAAGAAATGATAATTTATGTGTGATATTAATTTTTATAAATAAATTATTTGATCCATCAGATGAACATGATAGAAAAGAAATAATGGATTCAATAAATCCAAATATATTTTTGAAAGATTTAAAAGATATAAATATTGATTTAGATTATAGAACAGAAATTTTAAGATTCTTTAAAAAATATAAATATACATTATGTTACAGAGAAATAGATATAAATGGAAATAATAATCCTTCAATGATGAATAGTTTCGAAGATAGTCCAAAAAAAAAAAGAACAGGAAAAAGAAGAAAAAGTTTTAAAATACCAGGAACATCTTTTGCAAGTGATTTAAATTTAATAAAAATATTTATTAATAATGAGGAACAAGTATATTCAAATTATGAATATATAAATGCATTTGGGCAAAATGAAGATAATTATATTCATATTAAAAATAATCCTCTTGTTTCAAATTATAAATTTCCAACTAGACTTTTAACTTTTTATTATTATATAAATAAAAGAGAATTTTGTGATGATGGAGATTATTTAAATGAATTAGTTGAAGGAATTAATTTATGGGAAAATGAATTAGGAAAAATAAAAGATATATATGAAAAAAATAGTAATCATATTTTAAAATTTTTTAGATATTTTATTAAAGGAATTATTATCCCAATATGTGCAATTATTAAAAATTTATTTTGTTATGCACACAATTGTGGTGGTAATAGAATATTAAGTATTTATCAAGTATTATTGAAATTGTTATACATTAAAAATTATATTATTGATTTATCATATTCCCTTTATAATGAAAAAGTTACTTATTTTCAAAATTTTGATATTGTAAAATTTTTATCTGATAAAAGTAAAACTGAAACATATGAAGATTTTTTTGATTTAAAAGATGGAAATAAATATTCTCCTTTCGATTATACTGAATTATATGATATTTTACATAGGCATTTTTTACAATATATTCAAATTCCAAAGACTCTAGATATGATTGATAAATTTAGTAATTATGATGTTGAAAATACATTTTTTGTAAATATAAGAAATGAAATTGAATTATTATCAAGTCCATGTGAAATAAATAAAAAAAAGAAAACTGGTTTATTTGTTAAAAAAAGAGATTTTTTAAAAAAAATTGAAAATTTTCCAGTTTATACACATAATTCAGAACCTACAGATCAAAATTTATTAGAAGTTCAAAAAGAACATGAAATAATAACATTTGAAAATAGTGATACACCAAATGAATATTTAAAAGAAATATATAATTTATATAAAGAAAATAAAAATAATATTGATAAAAATTCATCTTTTTTTCTTTCTTTAAATGAAATTTGTGCTGAATATGAAGTTAATTTTAGAAGATTATTTTTATGTTTATTAATTAATTTATCTTCTAAAGAAGAAGAATATCAACCTCAATGTTATCTTATTTTATATAAATTATTAAAAATTGAGACTCATGAAACTCAAATTTCTATTATGGAAAATTTAGGTGGTAAACAAACAAAAGAATTAGGTTTTATTATAAATTTAAATAATCAATTTTATTCATTAATTGTAAAACTTTTTATCAGTGATTTTAATATTGAATATGAACATTGTGAAAATCATCAAATTATAATTTTTAATATTATAAAAATATTTAAATGGTTATGTGAATATCATTCACCTTTTTATCAAAAAATATTTTTAAGATATATAGAATATGAATTTATAAAAAATACAAAATGTATAATGAATTTAACATTAAGAAATAAATTTTTATCTAAAGAAGTAGTAAATGAAAATAATAATAAAAATATTACTGTAATGACTATGATTAGTTTTTTAATTAATATTCTTCATAAAATTATTTTAATAACAAAAAAAGCAAAAAATGAATTTCATATTCAATATTATTTCGATATACAATTTTGTATTGTAGAATTATTAGTTGAATTAATTCAAGGGAATAAAGAAGAGATTTTAATTATTGAAAATGAAAACACTAAAAAAGATGAATTTATTAATAGTAATACATTATTTTCATTTCATAATTTTGTTCATATTGTTACTGATATTTTATTTGATGATGAAATGTCTTTTCATTTTGGTTTTAAAACAAAATTATTATTAATGTCTTTATTTATTTCAATTCTAGAACAAAAGAAAAATGAAGAAATTCAAAAAATTATAATGAAATTCTTAACAATCAATAGAGTTTTATCTTCAATTATTTATACTCTTAAAAAATATTTTTATCAAAATGCAAAAGATGACATAAGATATAATGAATATTTCTTAAATTATAATGAAAAACAAATAGAACAAAATTTATTTGTTTTTGATTATACAGTATATGATTTTTTTAAAAATGAATATTTTGAAGAAGAAATGCCAAAAAAAAGTGATGAATTTAAATTAGCAAATAATTATTATAGATATATAAAATTATTAAGTATTAAAAATATGTCACCTGATGCAGAAGAAATGATAAAACAAGTTGAAAAAATTTCAGAAGAAGAATCAAAAAGAAAATTTAATTTATTTAATAAAAGTTTGAAAAATACAAATGAAATTGCACCAATTAACTTAATTAATGAAAAAGAAAGAACAATTAATACAGAATTTATTGAACATTATTTTTGTATAAAATTTTTTGAAATAATAACAAAAGTAATTGAAGTTAGATTACCACTTGAAAAAAGAAACCAAAAAGTTATTTTTACTGTACCATGTGAAATAAAATATTTATCTAATATGACAAAAGAAGAATTTTTATTAAATGTAGATAGAACAAATGAAACTAGTAAAAAATCAGATTTAATAAAAAATATTATATTATTCAAAGAGGAAATTAATTACTTTAAAAATACTCATGTTAATTGGTTAAGTAAATTTATCATAAATGTAGATTATTATTATGTTCAAATTGTAATTTATTTTATTGCATTATTTTTTTTAATTTTTATGACTTTTACTTTAAAAGGTTATACAACTGTTCTCCCAAATTCAGGTTCAAGATTAAGAAATTTAATTCAAATAAGACAAGAATTTTTAGATGCAATTGATAGTTCAATTAAAGAATGGGGGAATATATATGATAATTGTATTTATTGTTTTTGTGCTTTAAATGGTATTTTAATAATATCATGGATTTTAGTAAAATTTCCATTATATTATACTTTAGATAAAGTTAAATATGCAGATGAACATAAAATACCAATAGAAAAAATAACATTATTAAACAAATTATATCTTTCAATAATAGATTCTATTTTAAATCGAAATTATATAAATTCATTATTAATAATGTTTATTCTAAGTTTCATAGGTTCAGTTATGCAAAGAGGTGAATTAGTTTATGCTTTTTTCCTCTTAGCAATAATAACATTAAACTCAACATTAAGAGGAATAGCAATCTCAATTCAACTTCAAAAATCCGAAATAGGAGCTACATTTTTATTAATGATAGTATTAGTTTATTTTTATACTAATATAGGATTTTTTTTTTTCAATTCAAATTTTGAAAAAGAAATAGAAAGTGGATATGATGATAATTTTTGTACAAGTTTAATATTTTGTTTCTTAACGAATATCGATGCAGGTATACGTGCAAGAGGGGGAGCAGCTGATCAAATGGTTAGAATATCCTATGAGAGAAATTTAACAAATTATGTAACTCGAATAATTTTTGATGTAACATATTTTTTAATTTGTATTATTGTTATGATTGATTTAATTTTTGGTATTATTTTAGGTACTTTTTCTCAAATGAGAGAACAAGAAAGAAAAAAAGAAATTGATAGAGTTAATCATTGTTTTATTTGTCATGATACGAGAGCAAATGTTGAAAAAAAAGATGAAGATTTTACAAAACATAGAGAATCAAGACATAATTTATGGAATTATGTTAATTATATGTTGTTTTTAGAATTTACACCTTTTAATAATTTAAATGCTATTAATAATTATGCTAGGGTTAGTTTAGATGAAAAAAATATTATTTTTTTGCCTTCTTGTCAAGATAATTTTGAAGGTGAAGGAGAAGTTGAAATTGAAAAAGAAGATGTTGATGATTTTATTGAAGAAGAAGAAGAAAGTGAAGAAAGTAATGAATTTGCTGAAAAAGATGAAGAATATAATGATGAAGAAGAATATGATGCTAATAGTAAAAATGAAGAAGAGAAAAAAATTGATATTGAAAATTTGCTAATTGATGATAAGAAAAATGATGGGAAAAAAGATGTGAAAAAAGAAGAAAAAAAGGAAGAAAAAAAGGAAGAAAAGAAGGAAGAAAAGAAAGAAGAAAAGAAAGAAGAAAAGAAAGAAGAAAAGAAAGATAATAAATAAAAATAATTAAATATTGTATTTAGTATTTAATATTTATTTTAATATATAATTTTTTTCTTTTAAATATTTAATTATTAAAGTGTCACAATTTTTATTAATTTTAGGCAATAATTTATTTAATTTGAGATATCTATAATAATAATATACTTATTTAATATATAATAATAAAAAAATTCATAAAATGAATGAAGACAATCATTCTTTAGATATATATGGTAAATTATTTTTATTAAAATTCAATAAAAATAGTAATAAATTCTATTCTGCAAAATGCTAAGGAATTAATTAATGAAAGTAAAAAAAGTAAAAAGTTTTATTTTGATAAATAAATAGATTTTAATTTTTCTTTTAATTATAAAAGAGATATAAATGAGATTTCATTAATGTCAATAAAATCAAAAGAATTAAAAATAAAAGAAGGATTAATTGACTTTTCAAATGATAAAATAACATTCTTTAGTGTGA
>Ga0256407_10008039_pt1 | contig 15639 bp, 4 predicted proteins | sample RumenRJG_04DNA_FD_193489 | JGI IMG/M metagenome (GOLD analysis project Ga0256407, IMG submission 193489) | Bovine rumen microbial communities from Lethbridge, Alberta, Canada - RJG_04 | ecosystem: Host-associated > Mammals > Digestive system > Stomach > Rumen | place: Canada: Alberta | collected...
AAAATTAAAATAAATGATTATAATAAATTTCCTCAATTAGTACATGAATGGAATTGTACCTATAATACAAATAAAAAATGTTCTGATACAAAATCTTCTTTCTTTATTCCAAGTACTCTAAATATATTTAGTAATTATCTTCCAGAAGATTCATATACAAAATTAGATTTTTGTACTGAACAAGGAACTTATTATGATATCAAAACAGGTGAATGTGTTAAATTTATATCACTAACTAACATTAATGATGATATCAAAATTACTGATGTTGAACCAAGTTATAATCATAATTATGGAATATCATTTTGGACACTTTTAGAGGCACCTCAAAATATAACTTATGATAATGATGAAAAAGGACTTTTGATTGATTGGTCATATCATATGAAAATTGCATTAATTTATGAATCAACAGAATTAAATGCTTATTGTTTCCCTCAAAATTATCCAAAATATTCAGAAATATTAAATATTTTCGATAAAGTTAATAATATATATAGTAAAAAAAATGAAATTGTTCTTAATAGTATTGTTGATTCATTAGGAAATATGGCAGGAAAATGGATATGGATACAATGTTCACTTTCATATTATAATAGGAAATTTTATTTAAATCAATTAGAAAAGGTTTTAAAAAGTGAAGCTGTATATAATGAAGTAGAAAATGATCAACCTTTAGGGTGGTTTTTTGGTGGAATTAATAAAAATGATAAATCAACTTTAACTATTCATATTCCAAAAAATACAAATTCCAAAATTTATTTTAGAGCATTGTATTTATTTAAAGATTATATTCCAAATAATTTTAATTATAAATATATGGATATGAGTTTAATTTCTAATTCTAATTACATTCCTCTTAGCTTGGCAATAAATTTTGCAAATTATGAAATTAGTTCAAACACAATAAAATTAACTTATTATTCATATAAAAATAATCTAAAAGGTACTTTACACTTAACATTAAATCTAATTAATCCAGATGATTTGGAATTATCAGCAAATTTTATATTTTTACCTCTTTGTAATATTGAAAACTCAGAAAAATATAATTCAATAATTAATTTATGTGAAAGAATAAATGATTGTGATTTAATTAGTTTAAATGCATTATATTGTATGGGAGAAAATCTTCCATTAGCATGTAAAGACAATTATTTTTTAAATATTTATTCAGATGGTTTAACAGAATGTAAAAATAATTGTGAGGAAAATTTAAGAACACCAGGTTCTCCAATTAATATGGGAATATGTAATGCTGATTGTTTAAGTAATGATGAATTATATAATTGTCCTCATAATTTAAATGATTTACAAAATTATGAAAGTAGTTTTGAATGTGTTAATAATTATTATAGAGTTGATTATCATTGTTATAAAACAATTAATGATGATTTTATAGAAACTAAAGGAGCATTATTTTATAGTAGATGTAATCATCCTTTTAATTTTTTTTATGAGTTTAAAGATTTTCTAAGTAAAATTAATTATAGTTATATTATTGAAATTTGGTTTATGATTGATAATGTTATTTGTAAATGGGATGATTCTCCTTTATATATTTTTTATGCTGCACCACATTATATTTATAGGAAAAAAGTTGGTAGTCAAATAAAGTATTATTATAAATATTCAAGCACATTAGAAAATGAATTAAAATTAATTCATAAGTATGAATGGAATAAAATTGTTATATTTGCAGATAACAACAAAAAAAAAATAACGGTATATCAAAATTTCGAACTTAAATCTTCAAATATTATAACAATAAATTTATCAAGTGGTTTACCAAGAACTTTAACATTAGTATTTTGTTCTGTGAATGGAGCAGATTTATTAGGGTGTAAAGCTTCAATTAAATTTGGAAGTGTATATTATAATAATTTTCGAATATGGGATATAAATTTAGCAACAATAGAAACAATACAAGCTTTTAATAGAGAAACTTATACAAATATTCCAGATAATTTATTATTAAATTATCCATTAACATTAGGATATATTGATAATAATGTATTAATAGATTCAATAGGAAAATATGTTCAAAATATAAATATAAATAATATATTAAATAATAATGAATTTTATAAAACTGAAATATATCACAAAGATAAGATAATAATATATAATTATTCTACTAAATTTGATTGGGGAAAAATTAATGAGGGGTCATTTGTAAAAACAATAAGTGAAACTGGTGAAGTAGAATCAGGGAATTGTGATTCAAATTGCATAAGATGTTATATTGAATCTGATATTACTAGATGTTATGAATGTAAATCTGATCATATATTATATGGTCAAAAATGTATAAAAACTGAAAAATATTATTTAAAAACTCCATCAACATCATCTGGTGAATATAGTTTTATTACATCAACATCATCATCTGATATATCAAGATTAACTTCATTTACTTTAACATTCTGGATTAAATTTTATGGTGTATTAAAAGATATAAATACACAAAACCCAAAAATAATATCATTAACTCCAACAACATATTTAGCATTTAAAAGACAAGATAGATCATTATTATTATTACAAAATAGTAAAGTTGCTTTTAATGATTTAAAATTCCCAGAATATATTGCAAAATGGATTCCTATTCAAATTGCAAGTTATATTTCATCAGGAACTTATGATATATATCCACATATGTTTACTCTAATTATTAATAATATTGATATTCCATTTCAAACTGATTATTCAATTCCAAATACAGGAATTATATTATCACAAATTAATCTTGGAAGTGAAATTATTGCTTTATTTAATAATATTAGAATATATACTAAATTTTATCAAGGTGCTTATGGTAAAATTATGTCAAATAATTATAATACAGGAAAAAATACTGATTTATTTATAAATTTTGAATTATCATCAGTTAATATTGAAGAGTGTGTTAAAAATGAAGAACTTTCATCATCTATTCCTATTATTTGTGTAAATGATTATAGTCCTTATTTTGAAGACAATGATTGTAATAATGATGATAATAAAATTATTAAAGTAGAATATAATGAAAATAATGGTGATTATGTTTCATCTTGTAATAATTGTGAAGAATATTGTACAGAGTTTTGTTATGATGAAGGAAATGAGAAATGTACTTGTGATATGACAAGAGGAGTTTTTTGGTTAAGAAGAAATACATATTCACAAACATTTTGTGAAAAAATACCTTATATTGATTTTTCAAATGTTAAACCTATTACAATTAATAATGTACCATTTACTGAAACATATGAATATACTTTGGAATTTTGGCTCTTTATTTATAGTTATAATTTAATTACTAATAATTTTAAGAGAATTACTTTAGAATGGAATTTTCATAATAAATTAATAATATATTATGATGGAGTTTTAAAAGTTCAATGTATTCCAATATATGATAGTACAAATACAAAAAGTGATAAATATCCTGATTCATCAACTCAATCACTTACTATTTATAAATGGCATCATATAAAATGTGGTACTGATTTACTAAAATCAAAATATTTCTTAATGAGTACTCAAAATGATTTAAAAGCTAAAAAAATAAATTTCCCTAATTATGAAGCAATTTTATCTGATAGAGCATTAGAAATATATAAATTTTTCAAAATATATCGTAGTGATAATTCATATACAAATTTTGGTTATATTTTCATTAGAGAAATTAAATTATGGCAACAATACAATTTTAAATATTTAGATTCTAAATATTTTGATTTTAATTTAGGAATAGAAGAAATTAAAGAAACTTTCCCAGGTTTATTATGGTATTTTAAAAATTTATATCAAGATATAGACAGTAGATTAGTATTAATAGAAGAACTTTCAAACGCTGAAACAAGTTTAATTTATATGTCAGATTATGTTGGATATAATATTGTTGATCCAAAAAATGAAGGAAAAACTTCTCTTTTAACATTATGCCCTTCAACACAAATATATTCAGAAGAAAATGTAAGATGTGAAGATAAAGCATCAACTGATGATTGTAATACATTTGCAGATGGAAATAATAATTGTTTAATATGTAGAAATAATAACTATTTATATGTAAATGATGGAAGTTGTGTAGAAGAATGTCCAGCAACTTACTTTGGTAATGATAAAATAAAACAATGTAGAGAATGTCATGAAACATGTTATAAATGTACAGATAGATTTTATAATAATTGTACAGCTTGTACAGGATCACTATATTACAATTATAAAGATAATACATGTATTGAAAATTGTGAAAGTGTAGGTTTAACAAAAAGTAATACAAGACCAAATATTTGTGTAGTATTTGATGCAGAAGCATCATTAGTTAATGTTGATACAGTAACACCAATTGATGTAAATACATTTAATTATATTCAAGCTACAGTTCTTGGAGCTACTGAAACTGGTTATACTACTTATTGGAGATTTAATGTTTCTGAAACAAATAGAATTAATACTGAATTAGGTTATGATGATATATTAAATGGTGATGCTACCCCATTTACAGGAGATTTAACTGAATTAAGTACTACTTTAGATAATACTTTCTTTAAAATTGGTCATAAATATGTTTTTGAATTAGATATCATTAAAGAAAATAATGGTAATATAGTTTCTGTTACTATTAGTTGGATTCTAACAATGAATCAAGCACCTCTTTATGGTTATATTAAAGTAATTCCTAAAATTGGATTATTACAATCCACAACTTTTGTTATGACTTGTTACAATTATAGTGATGAAAATACAAATTATGAATTATTAGAATATTTCTTTTATTATATTGAAGATGACACAAGCACAATTATAAATATATCACAAGATTGGTCAACTAATAATGAAATATATAGTAATTTCTCAGTAAGATTTTATCAACAAGCAACAACTCAATTAAATATATATTGTAAAGTTAGAGATCAATTCAATGCAGAATCAATAACATCAACAAAAGTAAAAATAGTAAATCATATTGATGATGAAGAAAATTATATATTAACAGAAGTATTAGATAATTATGATTTAAATACACATATAAGTGATTTACAATATTTTTCAAGAAGTGAATTTTTAAAAAGTGTAACTGTAAATCCATATAGAGATTTAAGACCAAATCAATATTATTCAACATTTGAAACTTCACTTGATGGTTCTAAAATATTATTGAATGATCCTAATTGTGTTGATAATTATTGTAATAATCATGGTGAATGTGGAATTATTGATGTTAGTATCTCATGTGATTGTAAAGCTGCTTATATTGGAAATAATTGTAATATTTTAAAAACTGCTTATTCTAAATTAGCATATTATTTCCAAGAAATGTATGGTAGAGTATTTGATTTAATTGAAAGTAGAGGTTTGGTTATTGGAAATGATATTTTATTTAAAAGTATTTATAATATTTTCTATGCTGCTCAATTTTTTTTCCAAGATGATATTTTCTTTACTAGATATCTTGTTCAATTTGTTAATTATTTAAAAGAAAATGCAGTTGATTATATTATTCAATCTAATTCTTATATTGATAAATTATTTGATTATGTTGATTTTTATTTTAATTACTTTTATATTAAATTAAATAAGCAAAAGTTATCAAATCAATTATCATCAGGAACTCCTTTTAGAAATTATACTTTATTAATGTCTCAACAAAAAAATTATGAAAGTGCCTTTAAAGAATATACAAATATGATAGAAGACATAACTATATTTTTAATTAAAAATGGAGTTCAAAATTATGAATTTGAATCATTACATATTCATTATTATTTGATACAACTTAGAGAAACTTTTAATGATACTGAATTTTATATAAATAATAATTTCTTAAAAAATTATAAATCATATATTTTATTTATGGATTGTCTTCTATCAAAACAACTAGCATTTAATTATTATTTAAATTTAATAGAATATAAACAATATCCATATAGTTGGGATTCATCATATTATCCAAATATAACATCAACATTTTTAACAATAAAAATATATAATTCAAATGGAAATGAATATGAATTAAAAGAATGTGAATCAACAAAACCAATTTTTTTATATTTTTCATTTTCATCATATAATTGGTTAGATTATATAAATAAACAAAAATTCCTTTTTGATCCTAATAATTATAAATTACCAAATGATCCAATTTTCAAAGATCCAATTTATATAAATAAATCAGGTGCAGTTTTAAATGATACAGTTGAACAAAGAATTGAAAAATATTCTAGAGATTATAATTTAACTGGAATTTATTATACACCAAATGAGAAAAATATTTATTCTACAAATGGAATTTCTTTTTTTAATTTTACAAGTGATACTGATTATATTATTTTTAAATCTACTCATTTATCATCTTTTACTTCAATGTTAATTCCTAATAAAATGGAATTTGTTGTTGATGGAAGATTTTTTTATTTGAAAAAATATATTTTATTTAAATGGAAAGATAATTATTTTAAAAATCCAGGTTTTCTTTCAATTAGTATTATTTTATTTTTATATTTATTTACTTGTTTTGTTTGTTATTGTAATGATAAAGATTACTATGATAAAATTGAAGAATTAGATTTTTTAAAAAGAGAAATTGTTAAAGTTCATTTCCCATATAAACAAAATGATAAAAGTATAAATGAAATTATACCAAATTTTAAACCAGAAGAAAAAAATAAAAATGAAATTAAACATATGTTTGATAATGTTAATTTTGAAACTGAAAGTGATAAAATTCATGATGAAATAGCAACAGGAAATATTTTAACTGAAATTCCAAAAAATCCTCCTTATAAAAATAAAAAAAATAAAAAGAAAAAAATTGAAAGTGTTTCATCAGAAAATGAAGAAGAAGAAATAGAAAATGAAGAAGAAGAAAATCAAAGTGGAAGTGATGTATATGCAAAAAAGAAGAGAAAGAGTATAATGTCAAAAGAAAAAATATATTCAAATAAAACAAAGAAATTAAATTTCTTTTTAAATAATGATAAATCAAAACCAAATTATATTTCATTAAAACAATTTCATAATATAGAAACAGAAACAAATAATAATTTACCAGATGATTTAACAAATGAAAAACAAGAAAAATTAAAAGCCCTTGAAGCATATACAAATTTAAAATTATCTGCAAAAGAATTTGTTAAATGGAATATATCATCAAGACATACTTTATTTGGTCCTTTATTAAATCGTTCATTATTTAATCCAAGATGGAAAAAATTTACATTATTATTAACTCAAATATTAATTAATATGATGTTAATTGCTATTTTTTTAACAATAAAAGAAAATATTAGAGGTAAAAATTTCGGTAAATGTTTATTTCTTTCAATTTTAATTTCTATTATAAGTAATTTATTTATTTATCTTATTGCTTTTTTTTTCATTACATCTGTTTATCAAAGAAGAAGATTATATCAATTAGTAATGAAAGGTGGTCAATTAATTATTATTAAAGCTTATAATAAATTGAGATCAGAAAATAAATGTTCTTCTATTATTGGTTTTATTATTTGTATTATTATTTGGATTATTTGTTCTTATATTACTTTTACATTTGTTGCTGTTTGGAAAATACAAAAAAATGCTTGGATTGTTACTTTTATTTTAAGTTTGTTTATTGATCTTTTATTTGGAGAGTTAGGTGTTGAAATTTTTATTGGAATTTTATTTTATTTTAGAAAGAAGGCTAATTGGATTAGAGATTATGGTGAATGGTTACATAGATTAAGATGTTATAGAACTCTTTGGCCTTAATTTTAATTATTAATTAAATTTTATTATTTATTTTTATTTTATGAAAGGGATTAGGTTTAAAAATATAAAATTTGTTTTATAAAAGTAAAAATTAAAAATCAAATTAATTTATATAAATTATGATTATTTTGATTTTTCAATTTTTTTATTTTTATTTTTATTTATGATTTTTTTTTTAATTTTTTTATTTCTTTTTTAAGTTTAATTTAATAATGTTATCAAATGAAAATGATAATGAAATAAATAATAAAAATGCTAATGAGGTTAAATTAAAAGATAAAAATATTGAACAACAAAAAGATAATGAAGGGAATAATGAAGAAAAAAAATTTAAAATTGAAAAATATGAATGTAAACATGGTTGTAATCATATATTTAGAACTAAAAGACAAAAAATTCTTCATCATGATAAATTAGATAATTTTTGTCATGTTGAAAAAATGAATCTGTTATTATTAATTGAAGTATTTGAAAACACAACTAATAAATTAATTCCTGATGAAAAAGAAAGAAGAAAATATAAACAATATACTTTATTATTAAAACAAATGGGAATAGTAAGACAAAAATCTATTGATAAAATCCAAATGAAAGGATTTTTAAAAGAACAATAAGATAACATTATTAAATTTTGTATAAATTTATAGAGTCTGATTATATATATTTCCAATTTAGTTAATAGGTTTTATTTTTTAAATTTTAATATATTTATTTAATTAAAAAATTAGTATTATTATAGTTTAAATAAATAATAATAAAATAATTAACTTAATTTAAAAAAATGAAAACAAGGAATTTTGTAATTAAGGAAACTATTTGGAAATTATTAAATTCAAATACAAAGAGTATATCAAATATTCAATCAAAAAATAATTTAATATCATGTTCCTCTTCTTTTAAAAGTCCATCTTTATTTCAAAATTATTCAAATCAAAAAGTAAAATTAAATTCTTCTTTTTCTAAAAATTCAATAAATAAAAGAAATATAAGTAATATGAAACAATTATCTACTTTTTCATCAATAAGTAGAAATAAAAATTTTAGTAATAATAGTTCGAGAATAAGTACTCAATTTCAAAAAAATATTAATGGAAGTTTAAGTAATAATTTGGAAAATAATTTAAATTTATTTCCTAATAAACTAGGAAATTCACATAGAAATTTAGATAATAAAATATTTTTAAATACTGATATAAAACCAAAAAATAAAAATAGCTTTTTTAAATTAAACTTAAAAAAATGTAATTTAAGTAATTTTAGTCAAAAAAAAACTATGTCTAATTCAAAAGAAAGTAAAGTTTTTTCTTCTAATAAATCTAAAAGTAATTCAAAAGTAAAATTATCAATTAATAAAAGAAATATAAATAATAAAAAGATATCAAAATTATTATCAAGTAATTTTAAAAATTTTAATTCAAGAAGTTCATATAAAAAAATGTTTTTTTCACCAAATAAAAAATATATTAAAATAAGACAATTTGGAATTAATAGAACAGTAAATAAAAAAATGAAAAATGAAAAAAAAATAAAAGATTTAAAAGATAAAATGAATATGATAGAGTTTAACTTAAATGCCCAAAGATATCAATTTATAAAAAAAATATTTTCTGAAAAAGAAGAATTAATAAATTCTCAATTAAATTACTCAAATAATTATTATAATGAAAATTATACAATATTATCAATAAAAAATAATATATATAAAAATTTTATTTTAGATAAAAATATTATATTAAATGAAAAATATGAAATTTTAAAAATAACAAAAGAAAATAATATAGAAATTGGTTTAACAAAGCATTTAACAAAATATTTTGACTATTCAAAATATTTACCATTAGGTTTAAATGATAATTATACAAGAAGAACACCAACTTATTTATTAGAAAATTTTAAGTTAAAACATAAACCTTCTATTATTCAATATTTTAATATACCAAAATTAAAACTGATTAAAAACTATTTAACACCAGAAAATATGATTTATTGTCAAAAATTTTTAAAGTTAGAAATGATTTTTGATAAAGTTGAAATAATAAATTACCAATATAAAAATAATTATAGAATAAGTATTCAAAAACAAATAAAAATAATAAAAAAAATCCAAGCCAAAAATAATAATTCAACAAATATTGCAATAAAATTTTCTTTATCAAAACAAAAAATAGAAAATTTTAAATGTTTTCAAAATAAAAATAATATATTATATCAACCAAAAAGGAAAAAAATTACATTTCAATCAAATATAAAAAATCACATAAACAAAAAGAGAATACCAATAATAATAAAAGAAGAAGTTAATCCAATTGAAATATGGAATGAAATAAAAAAAGAATTAATACAATATAACATAAAAAACTTTTTTAAACTTTATAATAAAAATGGAAAAGATATAAAAATAAATTATCAAAATGAAAATGGGAATACATTATTAATTTTAGCATCAATATATAATTTAGAGGAAATATGTCTTTTTTTACTTAGAAAAGGTGCTGATCCTAATTTACAAAATATTTTTGGTAATAGTGCTTTACATTATACAATTTCTAATAAATTTTTTAAATTAACTAATCTTTTAATTCAATTTAATGCAAATGAAGATTTAATTAATGAACAAGGATTAACTCCTTGGGAATGTATTAATGCCTTTTGTGAATATATTGTTTAATAAAATTATTATATTATTTGATATTTTAGTTATTGTAAAATTCAAATTTTTTTTTTAAATTTAAAATAAATCTCAAACCCTTATTTTTTATTTTTATTAAGATTTTAAGAATTCATTGTTTTATTATATTTATTTTTCATATATTATAATATAAAAACATTTAAAACTAAAAATTTTAATTAAATATAATATTTAATTTCCTTTTTTAATTGTATTCAATTTAATTTTATATAAAATACTATATATTTAAATATATTATATTTGAAAATAAATATATTTAAAAATGAGTGATATGAGTAAATCTGATGAATATGTTTATGTGATATATGGTATAGTAAGTGGTTTTGCATTATATTCAATAATTTCAACAGTATGGATTTCATATTATTCATTAACATTGAAAAGTCATAATACTATATTAATGATGATATCTCGTAATATTTTAATTGCAAATGCAATTCATGTTGTTTCTTATATTATGAATTGGGTAAAATGGGAAGAGAGTAAACCTCATTTATTGTTTGATAGTAATAATATATGTTATATTCAAGGCTTTTTTATGAGTTTTTCATCAATTAGTCAAGGATTGTGGATTATTTTTTATGAAATTATGCATTTATTAATTATAGTAACAGGTCTTGCAAAAAAAGATTTAAGAAAAGTTAAAGCATATATTTTTTATACAATAGGTTATATTTTACCAATAATTCTTTGTATATATTTTTTATTTATGAATAGTTATGGACCAAATGATATTTATTGTTATTTTAGTAAAGAAAGAAAAACACAACCTGAAGTTAAAAGAGGACAAGATATTACTTTTTTATTAAGATGGATTATTATAATTCTAATAATATTATTTTCAATTATATATATGTATTTTATAATATGTAAAAAAGAATCATTAAAAGAAACAAAATTTAATAAAAATTTAACATGGAGACTTTTATCATATCCTATAATTCAACTTTTTGGAACTTTATATCCAACATTGTATAGATACTTTAATTTAAAAAATTCATTTAAAAATGCATATATAATTGTATTATTAGGAGCTGCACAAGGAATACTTTTTCCTTTTTGTTTTTTTATGACTTCTACTGGTTTTTTTACTTCCTGTCTTACTTTTGCTAAAGATATATCTGCTATTGATACACTTGATAATAGAAATGAATCTGAAACTTCTTCTAGTAATGATTTAAATTTTTCTATTACAAATTAAAATAAAATAGATGATTTAGTGTAAAAATATTTAGAAATTTTTTAATTTGTGTATTTAATGATTTTTTTTAAATGTTTTTAAAAAAATTAATATAAATAAATGTTTAGTTATAATTCAATTTCTTCAATTGATGAAATGATAAATATGATTTGTCAAAACAAAAATAAAATTAATGTAATTAAAAATAATTTATCATATAATCCAGATTATAATTTTGTCATATGTGAAATTCCAAAATTATTAAATGAAATATTATATGATTTACAAATATTAATATCAGAATTAAATAATTTAAAATGTTCAAATAATAATTTAACGTATGTATTACAAGAAACAACTAATCAAAATGAAGATTTAAATATGAAATTTAATCAAAGCCAGTTTAATAATATTTCATTAGAAAAAAAATTATGCAATGCCAATCAATCAATAAATGAATTAAAACAAATAAATTATAATCAAGAAAATTACATAAATGAATTATTAAACAATCAAAATTTATATTTTCAATATAATCAAAATATTAATGATAATAAATATCCTAAATTTAGAAGTCGTTCATTTAATATAAATCAATTAAATTGTTCAAATAATAATAACTTAAATTTAACTGTTGATGAAGAACAAAAATTAAATTTTGATTATAATTTAAATAAAAACTCAGTTAAAAATACTCCAAGACAATTTCAAAAAGTATTAAATCTTACTGATTATAATACTCCAAGTACTTTAAATCAAAGTATATATAATTCAACTCAATTATCTCAAAATAGACTTGTACATGATTCTTATCCAATTGATCAAAAAAGAATTGATAGAATTATTTCAAAATATACTGATAAAGGAAATAATAATTTTAAAAATAATGAAAATTTAAAAAAAAATAAAATTGAAAAAATAGATAAAATTGAAAATTTAGAAAATGAAAATTTCGTTAATAATACAGAAATGAATGATAAAATTGAAAGAGTTAAAAGAATAATTGATAAAGTTTTAAAAAATCAAAAAACTATAAATAAATTAAAAGAAAAATTAGGTGATGATTTTGAAACAAAAATTAGAAATGGTGATATTGATGAAAATTATTTATTAAAGGTAGAAGAAGCTTTAAAAGAAATTGAAGATAAAAATAAAACAAATATTAAAAAACCAATAGTTAAAAATTGGTTTAGACCAGATTTTAAAAATGTTTATGTTCCTAAAACACAAAAAAAATTTTCAAATAATGAACAGAATGAATTATATAATAAAATGGTATTAAAAAAGAAAATTACAGATCATCAATATCATTTTAAAGAATATCCTAAATCTTGGTCTTCTTCAAAAGACTATTTTACAAATAATAAAAGTTTTGATAAAAATTATAAAAAAAACACAATGAAAATACCAAATATTCCCAAATAAGATATTATTTTTTTTAAATTATTACTTTGATTAATTATTAAATTAATATTTAATTTAAAAATATTTTTACCTTTTATAAAATAAATTATATATATAAAATTAATAAAAATTAAAATATTAATTTTTCACATTAATAGAAAAAAAATTAATTTAAACAAATTCATATTTTAAAACATATCAAGAATTATTTATAATAAAATATAATAAATATGAAAAAAGTGACCATTTCACAAAATGAACAGTTACTTAAAGCAATAGAACCAAATGATGATATTTATGATATAAAATTTTATAGTGGAAAATCAAGAAATAAAACAAAACCAAGAATAGCATATCAAATGACTCCAACAATGGATGATATAAATAAAATTCATATAAAAACAAATTCTAATTATATAAATATAACAACAACAATACCAAAGAAACAAAATATTAATCATAAATATTCATTATCTTATAGTGAATGTATTCCTCCTAAAAAATATTATAGTAAATTTCAACATTTTAAAAATTTAAATAATAATAAATATAATGATGTAAATTATTATTATATTCCTGGTTTTTCATATCAAGATTATTTATCACAATTAAATAATGATTCAGAATCAAATGAAAAATTAAAAAATACTTTTCAACAAACTGAAACTAAGAAATTCAATGAAACTTTTGATGAACAATTATATAATAAATTAATGTTTTTTGATAAATTAGCAAATAATATTTCAAAAGAACATATTTATTCATCATCAGAATATATAGTAGATAAAATAAATAAAAAAGAAAATATTGAAAAACCAGAATGTATAATTCATAATATTTTCTTAACATTAGTTTTAAAAAATATATATAGAAAAATAGAAATAAGAAGAACTTTTGATAATAAAATAATATCAATTGATTATGTATATAGTTTATTACAAAATGAAATAGAAAAAATGAGAGGTGCAATAAAAAAATCAATTAAATTAGTAAAAAATGAAAAAGTAGGAACAGGAAATAATAGAATAAATTCAAGTTTAGGAATTAAAAAATATTTAAATACAGATTTCATATCATATATTCATTTTTCAAAAAATTCTCATATTAGAAATATTTCAAATAATAATAATTCAGAAACAAGATATACAGATATATTAAATGGAAATGATGAATATTCTATGAAATATAATAATAATAGTGGAATTATATATGAAAATGATGAAAAGTATATTCATTCTAAATATAATTATAAATTTAAAAAAAATGATGAAAGTGATAAAGGTGATTATAGTGATTTTGTAGATTTTAATAATGATTTTATTGATTATAATTCACCTTATCATAAAATGGTAAAAAATAAATCTGGATTTATTATTCCTAATATTTTACAAAAAGGAATTTTTGTTAAAAATAAAAATATTGATTTAATTGATTCTAAAACTGGGAAACCTATTTTTAATGAAGATGGTAGTTTTAATGTAACATTTTATGATAAAAAAGGAAATAAAATTAAAAATCCTGATTTAAATGATAACTCAATTGAATACTATGATAAAAATGGTAATGTAATAAATATTAAAAAAATACCTAAAGTAAAATTTTATGATAAAGAAGGAAATATAATAGAAAATCCAAATTTAGAAGATAGTAACATAAAATATTATGATGAAAATGGAAAAGAAATAAATACACAATCAAGAATTCAAATTCAATTATATGATAAAAAGGGAAGACCAATATCAAAAATTGATAATTCAGATTCAATTCAATATTATGATGAAAAAGGAAATCCAATATCAAAAATTGATATTTCAAATTCAATTCAATATTATAATGAAAAAGGAAATACAATTCAAATTCCAAAAAAAATAAAAAAAGAAATTAAAGTTCCAGAAGGATATAAATTTATTAGTAATGATGAAGGAAAAAAAATTATTATTCCTGAAGGTTATAAATATATTAGTAATAGTGAAGGAGAAAAAATTTTAGTTGATGAAAAAGGAAATAAAGTAAATGAAAATGATTATATTGTAAATATTGAAAGTGAAAGTGAAAGTGAAATTGAAGTTGAAGGAATTAATGAAAAAGGAGAAAAAATTATGATTAAAGTAAATAAAAAAGATGTTGAAAATAAAATAAAAAAGAAAAAAAAAAAGAAAAAAAAAATTAAAAAAATTAGAAAAAATGAAAATGGTGATATTGAAGAATATTTTGATAGTGAAAGTTATGAAAGTGAAAATGATGAAAGTGAAAGTGAAGAAATTGAAATTGTTAATGAAAAAGGAGAAAAAATAAAAGTTAAAATTAATCCTAGTAATTTAAAAAAGAAAAAAAAGAAAATTAAATATAAAATTAAAAATGAAAAAGGAGAAGAAATTACTATTAGTGAAGAAATTGACGATAGTAATGTAAAAAATGAAAGTGAATATGAAGATGAAGAAGAAGAAGAAGTTGAAGTTGAAGAAGAAATTGAAGTAATTGATAATAATGGAAATAAAGTAAAAAAAAAAGTGAAAAAAATAATTAAGAAAAAAATACCAAAAAAAAAAATTAATAAAGAAGAAAAAAATAAAATGAAAAAATTAATTCAAAATAATGAAAAAAGAAATAGTATAATTAAAAATAA
>Ga0256407_10008043_pt1 | contig 15627 bp, 10 predicted proteins | sample RumenRJG_04DNA_FD_193489 | JGI IMG/M metagenome (GOLD analysis project Ga0256407, IMG submission 193489) | Bovine rumen microbial communities from Lethbridge, Alberta, Canada - RJG_04 | ecosystem: Host-associated > Mammals > Digestive system > Stomach > Rumen | place: Canada: Alberta...
GTTGCGCATCTGTTTCATTAACATAATTTCTGTCTCATGTGGAGCCATCATCATCAATATGCGAGCAGCAAAATATCCGCTTGAAAAGGAATCCTGGCCGAAGAACGACAAGGGCTTGAGATCAGGCATATAGGAATCAAGCAGGATAAAGGGTATGCCATATTCATGCAACCGATCTGTGAATTTACGGGTGACATCCAGCTTTGAAGGAACGATGATAACCCCATGGGGCTTCTGCTTCAGACATTCATTGGTAACCTTGGTGAAAGTTTCTGTCGAGAAACGATTGTAATACATCATTTTCTTGCCAATCCGGAAATCCCTCCTGCGCTCACAGGCATCAACCACGCCTTCTTCCACCTCTTCCCAGTAGGCTTCTGAGGCGTGCTTGGGAATAATGCAGGCGAAAGTATATGATTTGTTGTAGGCGAGGGCAGAGGCATACATGTTGGGCTTGTAATCCAACTCTTTGAGGGCATTCTCAATCTTTTCCCGTGCCTTCTTCGACACGTTGGGACGATTGTGCAGAACACGGTCAACAGTACCTACGCTTACACCGGCTCTCTTGGCGATATCCTTGATTCTGATTTTAGCAGTGTCCATCATTGTTTTATATTTTGAATGCAAAGATAAGGAAAAAAAAACGTTTACGGAACAAATTTGGAATATTTTTGGTTTTAATTTTGGTATTTGCACATTTTTGTGTTATCTTTGCCAACGGAAATCATTATTTATTTATTAATACTAAAACAAATGGCAAAAATTGTAACATTGGGCGAGATTATGCTTCGCCTGTCACCAAACGGCAATGACCGTTTTATTCAGAGTGAATCATTCCGCATCATCCCTGGCGGTGGTGAGGCAAATGTAGCTATTTCAGTAGCAAACTACGGCCACGAGGCTTATTTCGTATCAAAACTTCCCAAGCATGAGATTGGTCAGATTGCAGTTAATGCAATGCGTCGCTATGGTGTAAACACTGAATTTATTGCACGTGGTGGTGACCGTGTAGGTCTGTATTATGCAGAGACAGGTGCTTCCATGCGTCCTTCAAAGGTTATCTATGACCGTGCACACAGTGCTATTGCTGAGGCTGATCCTTCTGATTTTGATTTCGACAAGATTATGGAAGGTGCTGCATGGTTCCACTGGAGTGGTATTACTCCTGCTATCAGCGACAAGGCTGCAGAGTTGACCAAGTTGGCTTGTGAGGCTGCTAAGCGTCATGGTGTCACAGTCTCTGTTGACCTGAACTTCCGCAAGAAGCTGTGGACCAGCGAGAAGGCAATCTCTATTATGCGTCCTTTGATGCAGTATGTAGATGTATGTATCGGTAACGAGGAAGACGCTGAGCTCTGTCTCGGTTTCAAACCAGATGCTGATGTAGAGGGAGGTCAGACCGATGCAGCTGGCTACGAGGGAATCTTCAAGCAGATGCGCGAGCAGTTTGGCTTCAAGTATGTTGTTTCTACGCTGCGTGAGTCGTTCAGTGCAACCTTCAACGGATGGAAGGCTCTGATCTATGATGGTAAGGAGTTCTATCAGTCAAAGCGCTATGAGATTAACCCGATTATCGACCGTGTAGGTGGAGGTGACTCATTCTCTGGTGGTTTGATTCATGGTCTGCTCACCAAGCCGACACAGGGTGAGGCGCTTGAGTTTGCTGTTGCTGCTTCTGCTTTGAAGCACACAATTAATGGTGATTTCAACTTGGTAAGCGTTGATGAAGTAGAGAGTCTTGCTGGTGGTAACGCTAACGGACGAGTACAAAGATAAATAGTATAATTATGGCAAAGTTTGATAAAATAGCAGTATTGAAGAAGATTGGAGATACCGGTATGGTTCCCGTTTTCTACAACAAAGATCTGGAAACCTGTAAGAATGTCGTAAAGGCATGTTATGAAGGCGGTGTCCGTGCTTTTGAGTTTACCAATCGTGGCGACTTCGCTCAGGAGGTATTTGGTGAACTGGTGAAGTGGGCCGACAAGGAGTGTCCTGAGTTGGCATTAGGTATCGGTTCAGTTGTTGATGCCCCCACGGCAGCCCTTTACATCCAGTTGGGTGCCTGTTTCGTAGTAGGTCCTTTGTTCAACCCCGATATTGCTCCTGTATGCAACCGTCGTCTTGTTCCTTATTGCCCAGGCTGTATGACCGTCAGCGAGATTGGTAAGGCACAGGAATTGGGATGCGACTTGACGAAAGTGTTCCCAGGCGACGTAGTTGGTCCTAACATGGTGAAAGGCTTGAAGGCTCCCATGCCTTGGTCGAAAATCATGGTAACTGGTGGTGTCGCTCCTGAGGAAGAGAACCTGCAGAAATGGTTCAAGGCAGGAGTATTCTGCGTTGGCATGGGTTCAAAGCTCTTCCCCTCTGACAAGGTGAAGGCTGGCGACTGGCAGTATGTAACCGACAAGTGCAAGGAGGCACTTGGTTATGTGGCTAAGGCTCGCGCTTAATCTTACAGTCATCATTTTAATCTCAGCTTGTTCACCGTCCGATAAGTCAGCGGTGGACAAGCTGAATTCTCAATCATATTCCAATCATTACCGCAATCTTGATTCTACAGAGGTATATGCCAAACGAGCGTTAGCTCTTGCAGATTCGTATCATGACGGTCGTGCCGAAGCGTTCAACCATTTGGCCTTTGTCAGTATGGCGCGTATGGACTACCAGCGTGCAGAACAACAACTGAAAGAAGCCATATCGTTGACCGATAATCAGATAGAGCTGTTAGTAGCCGAGGTTCAGCAGATGCGTCTCTGTCAGAGATGTTCACGAAATCGTGAGTTTTACGAACATCGTGAGCGAGCCATGGAGTGCTGGAAACGTATCAATGAAGAACGTGCATCATTGTCGGAACGTATGTGGCTACGGCTTATCTATGCCGAAAGTGAATTTGCCATTGTCAATTCCACCTATTATTATTATGTGGGTCTTGAACGTCAGTCCGTCCAGGCTCTTAAAGATGTCAATCTTGACGAACTGCGTCACGACACGGCTCAATACCTAAATTATCTTTATAATGTAGGTGCCGGCGGATTTATCACAGAGGGGAGCGACGATGAGGTTTATCAGGAAGAGGTGGAATATCTCACCCGTTGTCTGAATATCTCGCAGCGTCATCATTACCCATATTTCGAGGCAAATGCTAAGGAGGCCTTAGCCGATCATCTTGGTGATGTCGATATGGCGAGAGAGGCCTTAGAGGTCTTTTCTGTCTTTGGTGATGTCTATCAGATAGCAGGTGCCTATCGTACGTTGGCATCATGTTATCATGCGATGGGCGACAACAATCATGCCCTTGTGGATTTACATCAAGCCTTGTCTGACAAGCGCATCAATCAGGCCCCTGACTTGGTAGCCAGTATCCGTGAGCAGATGAGTGTGGTATATGCTGCTCTTAACGACAAGCAGAACAGCGACCGCAATCGCAATGTCTATATCGACTTGCAGGAGCAGACCCGACAAGACCGTGAGTTAGAGGCTCGTGCAGCCATGCTCGACCAGTCTGTCTCCCAGCTCAATTGGATGATGGTAGCAGTGGTTGTTGCCATATTATTGTTGTTATTCCTCCTTTGGCTTTTCAACAGGATGCATCAAAAAGAAAAGCAACATAATGAGTTGGACGACTTGTTGGAGTTGAAGGAAGAAGAGATTGGAGAGGCTCGTCTGCGAGTAGAGAAGAACGAACGCCGCCATCTTGAACAGCGTGCTAAAGTGTCGATGGTAGTGAGTATCACGCCTCTCATAGACCGCATCATTCATGAGGCGAAAAGTCTGGAAAAAATTGATAAATTAGAAAATATAGATTGTCAAGAGAAAAAAGAACGTCTTGACTACATCCGCGAACTGACCGAACAGATCAATGCCCAGAACGACATATTGACCCGTTGGATACAATTGCGTCAGGGAGAATTGAGTCTGCATATCGAGAGTTTCCAGTTGCAACCATTGTTTGACATCATCGGTCGGAGCAAGACAGGATTCAGCATGAAGGGCATCTCGCTGGAAGTAGAACCAACGACGTCAGTTGTGAAAGCTGACAAAGTGCTGACGCTCTTTATGCTGAATACGCTTGCAGATAATGCCCGCAAGTTTACGGAAGAGGGTGGCTCTGTCCATGTTTCAGCTCAGGAAACTGCCGATTATGTCGAACTGTCAGTAACTGATACAGGTAAGGGAATGTCCAAAGACGAATTGGCTCAGGTGTTCAATCATCAGGTGAAGGGTGGACATGGTTTCGGCTTGATGAATTGCAAGGGCATCATCGAGAAGTATCATAAGATAAGTCAGATATTCCAGGTTTGCCAACTGTCAGCCGAGAGCGAGGAGGGTAGGGGCAGTCGCTTTTTCTTCCGTCTGCCAAAGGGCGTTGTTAGGTTGTTGGCTATTGGCTATTGGCTATTGGCTATTGGCTGTCCGCAGACCGCTCACAGCCAAAAGCTAACAGCAAACAGTTCGCTTGACCTTGCCCATGTCTATGCTGACTCAGCCTATTTCTCGAATATCAACGGCACCTACACCAAGACACTTGAATTTGCCGACTCTTGTCGTAAATATCTGAATGCTCATTATCTGCAACAGCATCCCAAGGGGCAATTGCTGATGCACGATATCGGTGATGCTGCCTTGATGGCACCTGAGATTCTGTGGTTGCACGACAGTGTGGCAACCAATTATCAGATTATCCTCGACATTCGCAATGAGAGTGCTGTTGCTGCCCTTGCCCTGCATGAATGGGATTTATACCATTATAATAATAAGGTATATACCCAACTCTTCAAGGAACTGTCTGCCGACAACTCGCTTGCCGACTATTGTCGCATGATGCAGCAGTCGCAGTCTAACAAACGCATAGCCATCATCCTTCTCATTCTGATACTGATGCTGATAGTACCAGCCTATTACATGCTTTATTACCGTCATAGGTTGTACAACCGTTTCCGCAGGGAGCGTATGCAGCAGACCAATATCGAGATAGCTGATGACGAATTGCGCAGGGCAGAACTGGAAGACAGTAATCTCCACGTAGCCAATGCCGTGCTCGACAACTGTCTGTCAACCTTGAAGCACGAGACAATGTATTATCCCAGTCGCATCCGTCTCTTGGCTGACAGCGACGATACGCAGTCCATGTTAGAGGTGGCTTCCTATTATCGTGAGCTCTATGCGTTGCTCAGCCAGCAGGCCATCCGTCAGGTTGAACGTGTGAAACTGCATCTGCAGCGGGTGACCTATTACGGCTATGATGTCCTGGGCGACGAACACATGTTGCGTTATCTTTTCGAACTATTGAAGGGCGAAGTCTCTGCAGTAGTGAAAGACGAGCATTATTTGCTCTATACCATTCGTCGCGACGATTTGCATCTGACTGCCGAAGAGGCTGAGCATTTGTTTACGCCTCAGGCTAACAATATACCTTATCTGCTCTGTCGCCAGATAGTCCGTGATCATGGCGAGGCCACCAATCGTCGTGGATGCGGCATTTGGGCAGAAGTGGTTGATAACGTTACAATGATTCATATAACATTACCGAAATATGGAAAACTTTAAGCTTATTATCGTAGAAGACGTTCCTTTGGAACTGAAGGGTACCGAGGGTATTGTGCGTCACGAGATTCCCGAGGCTGAGATTATCGGAACAGCCTCTAACGAGATTGAGTATTGGCGGCTCATCAAACAGCAGCAGCCCGACCTAGTATTGCTTGACCTCGGACTTGGTGGCTCTACAACAGTAGGTGTTGAGATATGCCGTCATACCAAAGAGAGTTATCCACAAGTGAAGATTCTGATTTTTACTGGTGAGATATTGAACGAGAAACTGTGGGTCGATGTGTTGGATGCCGGTGCCGATGGTATCATCCTCAAGAGTGGTGAACTGCTGACGCGTGCTGATGTGCGTGCTGTTATGGAGGGCAAGCAGTTGGTGTTCAACGAACCCATACTCCAGAAAATTGTTGAGCGTTTCAAGTATGCAGTATCATCCCAGTTGGCTCGTCAGGAGGCATTGATAAACTACGAGATTGACGAATACGACGAGCGTTTCTTGCGCCATTTAGCATTAGGATATACCAAAGACCAGATTACCAATCTGCGTGGTATGCCATTTGGTGTAAAGAGTCTTGAGAAACGTCAGAACGATTTGGTGCGCAAGTTGTTTCCTGGTGGTGAGAGTGTGAATGCCACCCGTCTGGTGGTGCGAGCCCTTGAACTCCGCATCCTTGATATCGATAATCTGGAACCCGATACGGAATGAAGAAGTATCTGCCACATATAGCCCTGTCTCTGTTCGTTGCAGAAATAATGCTCATCCTGTTGTCGTGGTTGCTCAGTGCTGCTATGCCCAACAGCGGCATTCGCTCCTTGCTCTCAGGAGAGGGGCTTCGCTGGTTTATGGGGCATTTCGGCAATATTCTGGCAACTCCTCAGTTGGCTTGGCTCCTCTTAGCCGCTATTGCTGTAGGTTGTCTGAAATGCTGTGGCTTTAAACGTTCGCCTCTCAACTACCGCGAGCGTCGTGCCCTGCTGATAGGCGGCAGCATATTGGCAGTTTGCATATTGGCCATACTGCTGCTGACTTTCATGCCCCATGCCGTCCTGCGCAGTGCCACTGGCGATTTGTGGCCTTCGCCATTCTCCTATAGCATCATTCCCGTCCTTTCGTTCAGTCTGTGCTTGTTCAGTATTGTATATGGCATCATCGCCGGCACATTCCAGTCGCTTACCGACGTCTATCACTCCTTGTTATACGGCATACGCTGGTCGTCGCCCCTTCTGCTCTTCTACATTCTTTTCATTCAATTTTATGAGTCTTTGATGTTTGTGTTTTTCTAAACACCCATTTTTAGGTATTGCTTCCTGTTGATTTTCTTCTTACCTTTGCAAACGAAATTAATAAGCCGTTTTAAAAGGTAAAGAGAGATTCATTTTTCTCATTAGGAATAAATCATAAGAGTATTTGTTTAGTTTAGTTAAGAAATAGGGCATACCGTGAGGCATGCCCTATTTCTCTATCGCTTGTCGATAAACTTATAGTCTTTGTATTGCGACTCAGGGAATTCGAAGGTCCTGTCGCTGATACCACCTGTCTTGAAGTGTGATATTTTGATGGTGGCATGGAAGATACCCACTTTCACCCTCACGTTGATAGGGTGGTGTGTATGGTGGTCTAACAGTACACGTGCCTCTTTTACGCCCTTCACACCTTTCTTGGCTTTCAGTGTGATATAGTATCCCTTCTCCGGATCATTCTTGATGCTGTAGGTATAGTTCTCCGGATCGAACTTAAACTTCGAAGCATATTTGTCGCGCTCTTCCGAGTGGGCATCATAGATGGTGATGGCCTTCTTCTTACGTTCCAGACGATAGTACGTCACATCGTCGTTCCATGCAATATACTTCTCGTCGATAAATTTGCTCTTCTTGCCCTTATACCATATCGTACCCTCCGTTCTGTAGAGACCGATGAGGTTCACGGAATAGTGTAATTGCGAGCCTTCTGGTCCGAACACCATTTGGTAGGCTTGGTCGAACATGCGGCGAGCCTGCTGTGCATTCGGTGTTTCAGACTCCTGTGCCTGCAGTCCGCATGGGAGCAACAGGCACAGGATTGTCAGGATATAAAATCTAAATATAGTTTTCAATTGTCAATTATCAATTTTCAATTCTTACTTTTCAATTAAGAATTATACTCCTGCCATGATTTAATCTTGATGTCCTCTTCCTTCATGGCGGTGAATGCCTCGATAAAGGCTTTAGCCAGACGGACATTGGTCATCAGTGGAATATTGTGGTCAATGGCACCGCGACGAATGCGATAGCCGTTAGTCAGCTCACGCTTGGTGTGGTTCTTAGGAACATTTACAATCAAGTCGAACTGGTGGTTGGCAATCATCTCCATCACGTTGTTCTCACCATCCTCGTCGGGCCAGCATACTGCAGTAGCCTTGACACCATTGTCGTTGAAGAATTTTGCCGTGCCGCCAGTGGCATACACCTGATAGCCTTTCTTCACCAACTCATGGGCTGGCTCCAACAGACTCACCTTACCCTTAGCATCACCGCTGGATATCAGAATACTCTTCTTTGGCAGACGATAGCCCGTGGCAATCAGTGCGTTCAGCATAGCCTCGTTCAGGTCGTCACCCAAGCAACCAACCTCACCTGTTGATGACATATCCACACCCAGTACAGGGTCGGCATTCTGCAGACGGGCAAACGAGAACTGGCTGGCCTTCACACCAATGCGGTCAATGTCAAACTCGCTCTTCTCTGGCTTCTGGTAAGGAGCGTCGAGCATAATCTTCGTAGCTGTCTCGATGAAGTTACGCTTCAGAATCTTGCTGACGAATGGGAACGAACGTGAGGCACGCAGGTTGCACTCAATCACTTTCACTTCACGGTTCTTAGCCAGGAACTGGATGTTGAATGGACCGGAGATGTTCAGCTCTTGTGCTATCTTGTAAGCTATCTTCTTAATCTGACGGATGGTTGAGAAATAGATGTGCTGAGCAGGGAACACCATCGTGGCATCACCGGAGTGAACACCGGCATACTCCACATGCTCCGAAATAGCATATTCCACCACTTCGCCCTTGTCGGCTACAGCGTCGAACTCTATCTCCTTCGTCTCAGTCATAAACTTTGAAATCACTACGGGGAATTCCTTTGAAACCTCGGTAGCCATATTCAGGAAGCGGTGCAATTCCTCGTCGTCGTAGCAAACGTTCATCGCAGCACCAGAGAGCACATACGAAGGACGTACCAATACGGGATAGCCAACCTCTTCCACGAATTCCTTCACATCCTCGAACGACGTCAGTGCGCGCCATGCAGGCTGGTCGATACCCAGTTTGTCGAGCATAGCCGAGAACTTGTCGCGGTTCTCTGCACGGTCGATGTTGACAGGACTGGTTCCCAATACAGGCACTCCCTGACGATACAGTTTCATAGCCAGGTTGTTCGGAATCTGTCCGCCCACGCTGACAATCACGCCACGAGGCTCTTCCAGGTCAATAACATCGAGCACACGCTCCAGCGACAACTCATCGAAGTATAGACGGTCACACATATCGTAGTCGGTCGATACCGTCTCGGGGTTGTAGTTGATCATGATGCTCTTGTATCCCAGTTTGCGGGCAGTATTGATGGCATTCACCGAACACCAGTCGAACTCCACACTCGAACCGATACGATAGGCACCAGAACCCAGTACGATAACCGATTTCTCGTTCTTATAGTAATTGATGTCGTGGGCAGCCTGATAGGGCTTACCGTCGGGCTGGGCGAACGCAGGTGTATGCGTATATGTGAAATACAAATAGTTGGTCAGTTCGGGATGTTCCGAAGCAACGGTAGGAATGCGTTTCACCGAAGGAATGATACCCTTTGCCTTACGATACTGGCGCACCTGCAGGTTCTCCTTCTCCATATTGCCGTTTACAGGTTTCAGCACGAAACGGGCAATCTGGAAGTCGGAGAAGCCACACTGCTTCACCTCTAATAATAAAGTATCGGGCACCTCCTCTATCTTGTTGTATTTCATCAACTCATGCTTCAAATCTACGATATGCTTCAGACGCTCCAGGAACCATTTGTCAATCTTGGTCAGTTCCTCAATGCGGTCTATGGTGTAACCCTCTTCCAGTGCCTGAGCAATAGCAAAGATACGCAGGTCTGTGGGGTTTGCCAGAGCGTCGTCCAGATTGTCGAACTTCGTATGATCGTTGCCTACGAAACCGTGCATACCTTGACCAATCATACGCAGACCCTTCTGAATCATTTCCTCGAACGAGCGTCCGATAGACATGATTTCGCCAACCGACTTCATCGACGAACCAATCAGACGGCTCACACCGGCAAACTTCGTGAGATCCCAGCGTGGAATCTTACATATCATATAGTCGAGGCTCGGAGCCACGTATGCCGACGATGTGGTACCCATCTCGCCAATCTGGTCGAGCGTATAGCCTAGTGCAATCTTGGCAGCCACGAAGGCAAGGGGATAACCCGTAGCCTTTGATGCCAATGCCGACGAACGGCTCAAGCGGGCATTGATCTCGATGATGCGGTAGTCGTTGGTCTGGGCGTTAAAGGCAAACTGGATGTTACACTCGCCCACGATACCCAGGTGCTTCACACACTTGATGGTGATGTCCTGCAGCATTTTCACCTGCTCCTCGGTGAGCGAACAGGTAGGAGCCACAACGATTGACTCTCCCGTGTGAATACCCAGTGGGTCGAAATTCTCCATCGAGGCAACGGTGAAGCAACGGTCGTTGGCGTCTCGGATGCACTCGAACTCAATTTCCTTCCATCCCTTCAGCGACTCCTCCACAAGAATCTGCGGGGCAAACGTGAAGGCACTCTCAGCCAGTTCCACGAAGGCTTTTTCGTCGGGACAGATACCACTTCCCAGACCGCCCAGTGCGTAAGCCGAGCGAATCATGATGGGGAAACCTATTTCGTGGGCAGCCTTCAGTGCGTCGTCCATGTTCTCTACGGCATGAGATACAGGCACTTTCAGATTCACCTCAGCCAGCTTCTTCACAAAGAGGTCGCGGTCTTCTGTGTTCATGATAGCCTCTACACTTGTACCCAGCACTTCCACGCCATACTCCTTCAGTATTCCACTCTGATACAGCTCTGTACCACAGTTGAGTGCTGTCTGTCCACCAAAGGCCAGCAGAATACCGTCAGGACGTTCCTTCTTGATAATCTCCGTCACAAAATGAGTGGTAACTGGTTGGAAATACACCTTGTCGGCAATACCTTCAGAAGTCTGAATGGTAGCGATGTTCGGATTGACCAACACTGACGAGATTCCCTCTTCGCGCAACGCCTTCAGAGCCTGTGAACCCGAGTAGTCAAACTCGCCTGCCTGTCCGATTTTAAGGGCACCCGATCCTAATACGAGTACCTTCTTGAGTTGTTTCTTCATATCGTAGATAAAATTTTATGATTTCAACTTTTCGGGATGCAAAGGTACTCATTTTTGTGCTAACTGCAAAGCATCTTTTTATAAAAAATACTAATGTGCATTTTTTATGAATGATTATTCCAAAACTTGCACACTATCGTTTCAGACTGACGTTGAAGCGACTGCCGTTGGTGTATTGCGGGTCGTAGGTGAGTGTACCGCCCATCAGCATAATAACTCGGCGGCACAGGAAGAGGCCGAGTCCGAGACCTTCTGAGAACATATCTATCTTGGTGAATTTTTCAAAGATGAAGTCGGCTTTGTCGGCAGGGATGCCCAATCCAGTGTCTTCAATGGTAAAACTGACAGTGTCGTCGGTGGCTTCAATACGCATGGTGACACTACCTTCTTTCGTGAAATGGAGGGCATTTGCAAGCAACTCGGTGAGTACGATGAGCAGATGGTGGCGATTGGTCTTAACCGTCAATTCGTCGCCCACATGGCTGTCCAAGTGAAGTGCTGCGGTATGGTTCATCAGTCCGGCGGCATTCTCGAAAGCTTCGCGTGCCAGCTCGTTGCAGTTCACGTTGTCGTCAGTGGCAATGGCCTGCTGACTCTCTATCAGCGAGGCGGTAAGCAGTTTGCTCACCATATAGTCAAGGTTGTTGGTCTGCACATACATTGTCTCAGCTATCTCATGCTTCTCGTCGCTGGAAATCATCTCGTTGCTGTCGCGCAGCACTTGTGAGAAACCTTGCACCACGTTGAGCGGGGTGCGAATTTGGTGCGACATGTCCTGCATGAACTGCGTCTTCTGCTCACTGGCCTGGCGAGCCAATTGGGTGGCCTGCTCCAGTTCAGAGGTGCGCTGTTCCGTTTCCTGCTTAGTCTTCTCGGCATCGTGTATGTGCTGGCTGATGCTTCGTCTCATCTGGCAGAAACTGTTCTGCAACTGTCCTATCAAGTCCGTACGCTGACTGAGCGGCAGGGGCTTTTCGTAGTCGCCGTGACCAATCTGTCGCAGTTCGGCAGCAAGCAATCCCAGCGGCTGTATGAAGTGTTTCACAATGCGCTGACAGCCCATGCCCAGCAGCAACAGTCCGAAGATGAGCAGCGGCAGCAGGATATAGTTCAGCTTGTTGTATCCTCGCAGCAGTTCGTTCGAGGGGCATACCAGTGCCACGCTCCACTGCGTACCTTCCAACGGACGGTAGAGCACAATGTGCGACTTTCCATCAAAATTCACTTCCATGTGACCTGTGCGCCCGTTAATCATCTCGTATCCGAGTGCCACAATGTCGGTATGCTCTCTGGGGTCAGTGCCTGTGAAGATGGTCTGCTTGAGCAGTTTCGTCGTGTCCGGGTGTACGCAGTAGTGCCCGTCGGCTCCCAGCATCATGAAATACGAGTTGTCATAGGGATGTTCAGCCGTGATAGTCTCTGTAAGCCGTTTCAGCGACAGGTCAGTCGAGATGACGCCCACGAATTTCTCATCGCGGTTGAAGAGTGGAATGCAGTAGGAGGCAATCAAGTCTGGATTCGACAGCGTACCGTCGTTATAGTCGTCGAAGGGGTCCACCCAGCAGGCAGTCCTCTTCTGGCGCGGTGTCTTATACCACACCTTATCATAATAATTATAGTCGGCTTCTCGGACGGTAGCCACCGAATCCTTCCCTTTGGAATCAGCTTTCTCAAGACGAACGGAATAGGCAGAGAATCCGTATTTCTCGCCAGGATAGAAGTCGGGCTCCATCGTGATGGAACATCCATTGGTGTTGGGATGATTGGCCACAATGCGGTGTGTGTACTTCAGCAGCGAGTCCTGATCGTGCTGATGCAGGTTGACCAGCCATAAAATATTGCGCGTAGCCGTTTCCACCTCTACCATATATCCCTTCACGCGCAAGGCGGTATTGTCGAGCACGTGGGTAGCCTCGTCAATAGCCTCCTCGCGGATGATGTTACGCGACTGCCAATACAGGAAACCGAGCGACAACGAGAATATCACCACCACCACGAATAGGATGTTGAGACAGAGCTTCGTCGAAAGCGACTTATGCGTATGTTTTCTCATCTCTATCATAGGCATCCCTCCTCTTTCTTGTCAGCTATGTCGAGCAGATTGCCCAACAGCTCAGTGGTAATCTCAGAATGTTTCTGTATCTTGTCGGCCATCTGTCGGCACTCGTTGGCATCCATGTCAGCCACATGCTGTCGGAAATCGGCAACAGTGGCGTGGATGGCTTTCACCGACTGCTCCATGCGGTCACTCATGTTCAGAATCACGGCATCCTTCATGCGGTCCGCCTCGCGTGCCTGTTCATAGGCCAGTTTTAGGTCTTCGTTACGCTGGCGCAGCACATCGGTCAAGTTGGTGATGTCGGCTATATGGTGGCTGATGCTCTGCTGCATCTGTCGGAATTCGTTCTGCACGTAACCCACCTCGTCGGTACGGTGACTCACATCTACCGGCTCGTCCAGATGACCATTAGCCATACGGTGGGCAGCATCTACAAGAAGCTGTAACGGTTTCAGCTGGTAATGACTGATGAACAGGCAGAAAAGTGCCAGCAGCAGAAGACCGCTGAGACTGATGATAATCGTCAGTCGCTGCAGTGAGTAGTACGAACTGAAAATGTCTCTCTCAGGACAAACGATGGCAACGCTCCATCCCGCATTCTCAAAGGGGTGGTAGAAAATAATACCCTTCTTGCCGCCCATCTTTATCTCGCTATGGCCTATGAGTCCCGTCTTCATCGAGATAGCAGCCAAGTGCCCTTCGCTCGTCGGGTCGTTAAAGGCCTCACTGAAGAACGCCTGATGGGCTTCGAGTGTACTGTCTGGGTGGATAATCAAGTGTCCGTCGGTACCCATCACCGAAGCATGTGAGTTGGGGAAGGGCTGCAGCGAGAGCACCAGGTCGGCAAACCACTTCATCGAGATATGAGCCGACAGCACACCAACCAGTTCACCGTCCTTGTCGTGTAGCGGCATACCATAGGACGTAATGATAGACGTCTCGCCGTGCTCTACATCCACATAGGGGTCAATCCATATTGGTTTCTCGTGGTGTAGGGGTATGAAGTACCATTTCTCGCGTGTATAGAGCTGTTTGCCACCGTTGATGGTCACCTCAATCTGTGTCGAATCCGCTGGATTGCGGTGGGCATACACCTCGTGGTAGATACCATATTGCGGATAGGTACCGGGTTCGAAGGCGATGGTACAGCTCAGAATGTGTGGATTCTCGCGCAGCAACTGTGTGCACAGGCTGTCCATGATTTCAGGTTGGTTCAGTCGTTTCTCGATAGTCCAGTGCATACTGCGTGTAGCCGTTTCCACCTCGTTCAGCGTATTGTCGATGCGCAGTTCCGTGGTGCGCAGTGTCTGACGAGCCTTCTCCATCGCTTCCTGATAAATCGACTCGCGTGCGTGGTGGAACATAATAAGGAGAGCAGTCACGAAGAGAACGGACACGAATCCCACCACCCAAATCACAACTTGTGTGGTCAAGGAATGGCGCGATTGTTTTTCTGTCAGTCTCTTCATAGCGTACCTTCGCTTTGTTTTACGTGGCAAAATTACAAAAAAATTGTAAACCAACAAATAAAAACACAAAAATATTCAATAATATGTATGAATGCAGAGAAACAAAAGATAGCCGAAAATTTGTTTTTCTGTATTAATTGGTTGCTATTTCAAATATTATTTGTATTTTTGCGACATAAAAACAATGAAACAATCAAATTTGATGCTTACCTTATTACCATTATGAATATGAAAAATGTTATCAGCACAACAAAGGCACCTGCTGCCATCGGCCCTTATAGTCAGGCCGTCCGAGTAGGCAATCTCGTTTACACGTCTGGTCAGATACCCATCAATCCTGCGACGGGTGTTTTTGCAGAGGGAGGAATCAAGGAGCAGACGCGCCAGTCGCTGCTCAATGTGAAGGCCATCCTTGAAGCAGCAGGTCTTACCATGAGTGATGTGGTAAAGACAACGGTGTTTATGGCGGATATGAACGATTTTGCCGATATGAATGCTGTCTATGCCGAGTTCTTTTCCGAACCATATCCAGCCCGTTCGGCTGTCGCAGTAAAAGCACTGCCGAAAGGTGCCTTGGTGGAGATTGAAGTCGTTGCCGGTGTGTAACACATAGCATGAAAATAGTCATTGCGATAGATTCCTTTAAGGGCTGTTTGTCGTCAGTAGAGGCGAATAGGGCAGCGACGGAAGGCATATTGAGTGTGTGTCCTGACGCAGAAATCGTGCAAGTGCCTGTCAGCGATGGTGGCGAGGGATTCCTGGAGGCGTTTCATGCGGCATTGGGGGGCGAACTACAGGAAATCGTTGTGAAAGACCCGCTGATGCGTCCCGTCACTGCCAACTATCTGCTGCGTGGCGACGAGGCGGTGATAGAGATTTCCCAAGCCAGCGGTCTGACGCTGTTGGCGCCAGAAGAGCGTAATCCGATGGTGGCTACGAGTTACGGTACCGGTCAGCTGGTGGTTGATGCCGTTCGCCGTGGCGCGAAACACATCATTGTCGGACTTGGCGGCAGTGCTACCAGCGATGCCGGCATGGGCATGCTCAAGGCTCTTGTCGATGCGTGGGCGAAACAAGGTACGTTTGATGACATCCGTGAACTCCGTGATGTCCGTTTCACCATTGCTTCCGATGTCAAGAATCCGCTGTGTGGCGTCAAC
>Ga0256407_10008044_pt1 | contig 15627 bp, 15 predicted proteins | sample RumenRJG_04DNA_FD_193489 | JGI IMG/M metagenome (GOLD analysis project Ga0256407, IMG submission 193489) | Bovine rumen microbial communities from Lethbridge, Alberta, Canada - RJG_04 | ecosystem: Host-associated > Mammals > Digestive system > Stomach > Rumen | place: Canada: Alberta...
TGGCTTGCTTTCTTCAGACCTTCTACGGAATGGCAGACCTGTTTATTACGGGGCAGTTCAACGGGGCGGCAGCAGTATCTGCAGTAGCGGTGGGCAGCCAGGTCATGCACATGCTGACTGTGGTGATCGTGGGACTTGCCATGGGCACTACTGTATGCATCAGCAGATCGGTGGGCGCGGGCTCTAAGAAACAGGCGGCAGGCTTTATAGGAAACTCGGTGGTGCTCTTCAGTATTTTCGCCGCTGTGCTGACGGTCGTGCTGCTTCTGTGCACAGGCTTTATATTAAAACTACTGGCAGTGCCCGCAGAGGCAATGGTTCAGGCGAGGCGCTACCTGGTCATCTGTTTTATAGGCGTGCCCTTTATCACCGCCTACAATGTGGTGAGCAGCATTTTCAGGGGGCTTGGCGATACGAAGAGCCCGATGATGTTCGTCGCCGTAGCGGGGCTGATCAACGTGGGATTTGACTATATTTTGATCGGGCCCATGGGTATGGGCGCGGCAGGCGCGGCGATCGCGACAGTGGGATCCCAGGCCTTTTCCGTGGCCATTGCGCTCCTGTTTTTGTTAAGGGGCAGGGACGAGATGGGGGTCACCCGCAAAGACTTCGTTCCTGACGGACAGTATATGGGGCAGCTTCTGGGGATCGGCGTCCCTGTGGCCTTTCAGGAAGGCCTGATCCAGGTCTCTTTCCTTGTCATCACGGCGATCGCGAACAGCCGCGGCGTCAATGTGGCGGCAGCGGTCGGGATCGTGGAGAAGATCATCAGTTTCCTCTTCCTGGTGCCGTCTTCGATGCTCTCCACTGTTTCGGCAGTGACTGCGCAGAACGCCGGCGCAGGTCTTCACGAGAGAGGACGGCGGGCCCTGCGATACGGCATTATGGTCTGTGTGTCAGTAGGGCTGGTCATCTTTGTGATCTGCCAGTTCGCCGCAGAGGGCATAGTAGGCCGCTTTGTGGTGGAGGAGCCCGAAGTTGTCAGGCTCGGCGGGCAGTATCTTCGCTCCTATTCGCTGGACTGCGCGATCGCAGGTATACAGTTCTGTTTCAGCGGCTACTTCAGCGCTTACGGAAAGTCACAGTATTCATTTATCCATAACATCATCTCCATCGCGCTGGTCAGGATCCCCGGGGCCTACCTCGCTTCTGTCCTCTATCCGCAGACCCTCTATCCGATGGGACTCGCGGCGCCGATGGGATCGCTCCTTTCATCGATAATCTGTCTGTTCCTGTACAAAAAGCTTGTCAGGGATATAATTAAGACAGGGGAGCCGGTCAAAATATAGTTAAAGGGGAACACAATGAATCAATCAGGAGAGTTTCACACACACGACGGGATCCATTATCATACCCATGACCATGAGGATGCGCACGTCCACAGCGGTGAGGGAGAACACCATCACAATCACAGCCACACTCATGATCCGCAGCAGGTCCGGGCGATCGTCAACCGCCTCAAGAGGTCCATCGGGCACCTGGACAAGGTCCGGCGAATGGTGGAGGACGGAGAGGACTGCGCTGATGTACTGATCCAGCTCTCCGCGGTTAAGTCAGAGATCAACAATACGGGAAAGCTGATCCTGAAGCAGCACATGGAACACTGTATTGTGGAAGCTGTCAGGGAGAATGACCAGACATCGATCGACAAAATGAACGAAGCGATCGACCGTTTCATGAAATGATATAAAGGAGGTAAGAGCATGCAGGCAAAGTATCAGATCGACACTACCGAGAACAGGGAATTTCTGCGGGACAACGCGGAGAATATCCTGAGTTTCGGCCACCGGTTCCCTTCCCCCGGAGGCGGTTCCTACTACCTCGGAGATGACGGAACGCCCTGGAAAGAAAGGCCCCGCGAGACCTGGATCACGTCCCGCATGTGCCATGTGTACAGCATCGGGACATTCCTTGGCCATCCCGGAAGCGAAGAGCTGGCGGACGCAGCCCTTAAGGGCCTTCGCGGCGAGCTCCATGACGCTGTGAACGGCGGATGGTACAGCGGGCGGACTGCGGACGACGGTATTTTGCCCGGCAAGGCGTGCTACGCCCATGCCTTTGTGATCCTGGCGGCTTCCAGCGCCGTACTGGCGGGCCGGCCCGGCGCGCAGGAACTGCTCGACGAGGCCATCGCGCTCTATGACAAGCGCTTCTGGAACGAGGAAGAAGGGCTCTCCTGCGACACATGGAACACGGAATTCACAGAGCTTGACAGTTATCGCGGCCTCAACGCCAACATGCACTCTGTGGAAGCTTTCCTGGCGGCTGCCGATGTGACGGGCGATGAGAAGTTCAGGGTCCGCGCGGGGAGGATCATTGACCACGTTCTGGTCTGGGCTTCCGGCAACAACTGGAGGATCCCCGAACACTACAGCAGCGACTGGGTGGCGGATCTTGAGTGCAACAAGGACAAACCCGACGACCAGTTCAAGCCTTACGGCGCGACGCCCGGTCACGGCATCGAGTGGTCCCGCCTGATCACCCAGTGGGCGCTCTCTACTTACGGAGAGGACAGGGAGAAGGCGGCAAAATATATAAACGCCGCGGAGAATCTCTTTAACCGCGCTGTTTCCGACGGCTGGAACGCCGACGGCGCGCCCGGCGTCGTGTATACGACCGACTGGGACGGAAAGCCGGTGGTCCATGACCGCATGCACTGGACCCTTGCGGAGGCGATCAATACTTCCGCTTGCCTGTATCACGTGACAGGAAAGAAAGAGTATGCGGACAAATACGCGGAGTTTATGCAGTATCTCGACGAGAAAGTTATGGACCATGTAAACGGTTCATGGTTCCATCAGCTCGACCGGAACAATGATCTTCTTACCACTGTCTGGCCCGGAAAGTCTGACCTCTATCACGCTTTCCAGGCTATGATGATCCCGTATTACGCGGCGGACCTTTCCATCGCGCCGGCGGTAAAGCAGGGGAAAAAGATCTGAGAAACCGGCAATAGAAATCAGGACGGAAGTTAAATGGCAGAACAAGAGACGCGTGGTCAGAGAGAGAGCAGAAGAAGACGGGAAGCGGCACGCAGGCGCAGAGAGAAACAGCTCAGGGTAAGAATGATCATTCTTGCCGTGTTCGTTCTTCTTGCCGGCGGCATCGCGATCGCGGCAATGCGGATCCATATAAGAAATGTGAAGGAGCAGGAGGCGGCAGCGGCTGCCTCCCGCCGGGTAGCTGAGGAACAGGCGGCGGCAGAGGCGTCCCGCAAAGCGGCGGACGAAGCGGCTGCAGCGGAGGCGTCCCGCAAGGCGGCAGAGGAAGCGGCGGCTGCGGAGGCATCCCGCAAGGCGGCAGAGGAAGCGGCGGCAGCGGAAGCTTCACGAAAAGCGGCAGAGGAAGCGGCGGCGGCAGAAGCGTCCCGCAAAGCGGCGGAGGAAGCCGCGGCTGCGGATAATAAGGCTGCCGCGCCGGCAAGCGTCAACTATGGCTTCAAGGTGACGGAGAATATCGCGGAGATCCCTGAAGAAGTGGGGAGCAGTTACGCCCTCCTCGTTGATGTCGATAACGGAACCGTTGTGGCTGGCCGGGACTACGACACACAGATGAATCCGGCGTCCATGACCAAAATACTGACGCTCCTTGTGGCGGTCGAGAATATCGACCTGTCCAAACTTGATACGGATACCGAAGAGATCACTCAGGAGATCGCCAATTATGTCTGGCAGAATCAGATGAGTCAGGTGGGCTGGCAGATCGGGGATACGCCTACGATCAGAAGCCTTCTGTACGGAACGATCCTGCCGTCAGGAGCGGACGCCGCGCAGGCGCTGGCTATATATACAGCCGGTTCTGAGGAGGCGTTTGTCGAGCTGATGAACAAGAAACTGGCAGAACTTGGGATCTCTGATACGGCTCATTTCACAAACGCGGTCGGCGCGTACGACGAGGATCACTATTGTACGGCTCTGGATATGGCTACGATCCTCAGAGCCGCCATTGACAATGAGCTCTGCAGGGAAGTGCTCTCATGTCATTACTACGAGGTCCCGCCCTCTGGAGGAGAGGAGTCGCAGGCCATCGGGATCTCCAACTGGTTCCTGAGAAGGATCGAGGATAAGGATACTCACGGAGAAGTGGTCTGCGCCAAGACCGGCTATGTAGGCGAGGCGGGATTTTGCTGCGCAAGTTATCAGGAGTCTGACGACGGGGGCCGCTATATATGTGTGACGGCGGACGGCGCCGGCATCTGGCCCTGCATCTATGACCACGTGGATATTTATACGACTTTTATGTAAGTGACGCTGGAGCCCGGCGGACGGGAAGGGAGGTACTCCAAAGTGTTGATGGACCATCTTCGGGAATATGATCTGCGGGAACTGGAACGGGGAAAGCAGTACCGGGTGCTGGGAAGGACGGGAGAATCCTCGGATCCTCTGTATCTTTTCTGGACCGGATCCGCGCTGGAACTGAACCTGCGGGCGACGGAACTGTGGGTGACTTTCGATTCTTCCTACATGGTCTTCGAGAACTGGGTTGACGTGATGGTGAACGGAGCGCTGATCCAGCGATTCATGATACCGAAGGGAAGAAGCACCATCTGTCTCTTCCGCGGGATGGACAGGAATATGGCGCGGAATGTCCGCATTGTGAGGGACACCCAGGCGATGCATATTGATCCCAGGAACAGCCTGGCTATCTGCAGCCTGATCACGGACGGGGTCTTCGACGATGTGCCTGAACCGGCTCTGAAACTGGAGTTTATCGGGGACAGCCTGACTTCCGGAGAGGGGCTGACCGGCGCGGAGGACTACTTGGAGTGGAATCCTGGCTGCTTCAGCGCGGTGCACACATATGCGTATCTGACCTCCGGGATGCTCGGAGCGGAGTACAGCATCCTCAGCCAGAGCGGATGGGGAACATGCTTTTCCTGGGAAGGAGCGCGCAGAGAGGCGATGCCCCTGTATTACGATCAGGTATGCGGCGTTCTGCGGGGCGAAAAGAACAGGACAAAGGGCGCTTTTGAGGAGTGGGATTTCGAGAACTGGAGACCCGACGCGGTAGTCATACATCTGGGAACGAACGACGAGATGGCGATCAATACCGCAGAGGGCTGCACAGTGCGGGAGTTTGAGGACGCGGCTTACAGGTTTCTTGAAAACCTGAGGCGGCGCAATCCCGGGAGCCTCCTTTTGTGGTGCTACGGAATGCTCGGACACGGGCTGGAGGAGCCGATCCGCAGGACTTTCAGGAGATTTAGGGAGGAGACGGGAGATCAGAACAACGATTATCTCTTTTTTGACTCGGCGGAGGATTTCGGAAGCAGAGACCACCCCGGCAGGAAATCGCACGCTGATGCGGCGCGGATGCTCGCGGAGAAACTGACTCAGAAACTGGGGCTGTGAGGTGAGAGTGTGGGAGGATTTGACAGATTCGGCAGAAATACACTTATAGGCGGCGCGCTCCTGCTGCTAAGTCTGGCAGTGGCCGCGGCGGGCGCGGTCGTGAGCGTAAAGACGGGGAATACCAGCTGCTTTCTCGGGTGCAGTATTCCGGCCGCGGTGCTCATTGTGGCCGGGGGAAATATGGTCAGAAAGGACCTGCTGCCGGGGGCTGACCGGCTTCTGCTGCCCGGCGGAGAGCAGACGATCACAGCGGAGGTCCTGGGCGTCACGAGAAATCTCAGGACAGCGGGAGAGAAGACGTCCTATTACATAGTGTGCCGCTATAAGGATCCGCTGACAGGACGGGTGGAGACTTTCACCAGCAGAGCGCTGGAGAACTATCCGGGCAAAGAAGTGATCGGCAGGAAAGTGACAGTGCGCATTGATCCCCGGGAAAAGGGTAAGTACACGGTGGATATTGATGAACTCTTAGAGGAGATAGAGAAGGAGAAGAGGGAAAATGAGCAGGCAGACGGAATGCATTGATGGCTTTCTTAAGAGAGCGCAGGCGGATCAGACGGTCTATGTGACGGATGTCAGGAGGGTCTTTGACGAAGTGGGAGAGAAGGCCTTTCACGTGCACGCGCACCTTTACGAGGGCGCGGTCGAGGTATTTGATATGTCTGTTCCCGAGTGGGAAACTGAGGAGCAGAGGGACTTTGTCGCCGAATACATAAGAGCATTTCTCTACAATCTGATTTCTACCCTGGGTGCGATCCGCATTGAGATCTACCTTGATGCCGCCGACGAGGGACTGCGCGCCCTCGCGGAAGGGCTCAGGGAGGACTTCCAGCTTGATCTTGACAAAACAGAGAGATCCGGCTATGGAAAATGCCTTAATGTAAATGAGAGGATCGTGAAGGCGCTCACAGGCGGAAAAAGGAGATTCGCGATCGGGATCAGAGACCTCGGGGAGGAGCCTGAGGACGCGAAGGCTCTGGAGGAGCCCACAGGAGGAGCTGTTTTCGAGGAACTCCCGGCCAGGGCTGAGAAGGCGTTTCTGCTGGGCGTCGATGTGGGTGGTACGGACATCAAGTTCGCCGCCAGCCTGGGCGGAAAACTTGTGCACTGTGAGGAACTGAACTGGGCGCCGGCTTCTTTCTCCAACGTGGAACAGCTCATCGATCCCGTCATGGAGACGGCAGAGCGCCTTATGAAGCAGTTCGGAGATGGAAGGAAATGGGACGGCATCGGGCTGAGCTGGCCGGACGCCATCATCCACAATATGATCGTAGGCGGGGAGACCACCAAGACCAAAGGGCTGAGGGAGAACCCTGACAGGGACTACGAGGAACAGTTCGCGCAGCTCACCGGCCTGACAGGGAAGCTCAGGGCCTTAACAACTCAGAACGGCGCTGTGATGTGCTGCAATGACGGACCTATGGCGGCCTTCACGGACGCTGTGGAGATGGCAGCGGCCGGAGAAGACGTCTCCAAAGGATTTATCGCCTACAGCCTGGGCACGGAACTCGGCACAGGATGGGTTCTGGCGGACGGCTCAATACCCCAGATCCCGCTGGAGTGCTACAACTGCATCATTGACCTGGGAAGCCTGAAAGCGAGAAAGTTTGACGCCGAGGACATCCGGAGCTGTCTCAATGTCAATACACTGCTGCCCGGGACTCTTCAGAAATACACAGGTCAGTCCGGCGTATTCCGACTTGCCTGCAAGTACCTGCCCGGGAGGGAACCCGCTGTCTATGAGGAGGCGCTCAGCAGAGGTCTCGTTGCGGTAAGCAGCGACGGAAAATCAGTCACAGTGCCCACAGAGCCTGACGATAAGCGCAAGGAGTGCCTGGAATTCTTTATGGAGAAGGCGGCTTCCGGTGAGAGTGAAGTCTGCCGGGAGATCTTTAAGGAGATCGGCGAGTATATCGCGGTCATCTGGGCGGAGAACGACTATCTCTTCCATCCTGCGGCCAAGGAGAGGACACTCTTCGGGAGACTGGTCAAGAGGCAGGAATGTTTTGACCTGATCCGCGAGGGAGCGGCGTCCAGAGAGCCGGACCTTGTGCTTAAAAACGCGGATTCCGGACTTGCGATCACGCCCCTCATGAGGCAGCTTGAGGAAGATCCCGTATTTACGGTGGCACAGTTTGCCCAGGCCGTGGGCGCGCTTCATTTCGCATGCGTCGGCCTTGGCTCCGTCCGCTGATTTTGGGGATCTGCTATGCAGGAGTTACGGAAATACGAATATTGCAGAATGAATATCGCGCTCGCGGCGATCCAGGCAGCGGTTTTCCTGCTCTGTATGATCACGGGCGACAGACTGTATCTTTTCGGCCGCTGCGGTACGGTTCTGGTGCTTGAGCAGAAGCAGTACTGGAGACTATTGACGTCGGTCTTTCTGCACTCCGGGCTGACCCACCTCGGAAGCAATCTTCTGGTGCAGGTCCTTATGGGAAACGCGGTGGAGAGAAATCTCGGGCACATCCGATATCTGATCCTGTACCTTGTATCAGGGATAGGGGGAAATGTCATTTCCGTCCTGTATGACCGGGCCCAGGGGGTCAACACATATTCGGTAGGCGCGAGTGGGGCGGTGTTTGGCGTGATGGGAGCGCTGATCGTCCTCATCATAAAGGGCAGAAAAAAACTGCGGGCCGGCTCCTCCCTTCCGGCAAGAGCCGCCTTCGCAGTCTTCTATGCAGTCTATGCGGGTTTCAGGAACCCTTATACGGATAACGCCGCGCATATTGGAGGCCTTATCTTCGGCCTTGCGCTCGGCGCGCTCCTTTCGCTCCCCATCTTAGATGTGGATCTGAGGGACCTGAGGTGATCAAAGAACAAGTGAGACAGCGTCAGCCGGCGCTGTCTTCTTTTTTGGCCTGAAGGATGCGGATCCCGTTGACCTCCAGCTCGTCCACGACGGGGATAAGGAGATACTCCATTCCGTCGATGACCCTGGTCCTAAGCATATCCGCCATATCGGCCTTCACGCTGATCTTCAGGGAGGGAGATTTCACCTCCAGTTTCGTGGTCTCCACGAGGTTTTCAGCCATCAGAGGGACGCCTTCGCCAACCGCTTCGTCGTAAGCAGCGTCAAAATCGCTCAGCACTGACTGGTCGGCTCCGTTTTCCGAGAGCAGGCGGCGCATCTGCGCTTTCTCGATCTGAACGGGTTCGCCGGAGTCTTTGTTCTGCTCGATGAGTTCGTTAACCGCGTCATTCAGGTTTTTGACATTTTCGAAGGTGCAGTCCCTGCCGAGAGTCTGCTCCACCATGGACTTAAAGAGTTCTTTCTGACCGGATTCGGGGATGGGCAGGACACAGCCGAGAAGGTCGGAACTGATCTCCTCGTGCCGTTCGTCTTCCTTGCGGCAGTAGTAGAGCAGGCTGTGGATATCCGGCTGTCTGTCGTTGAAGGCGGGGAAGAGGAATCCGCTGACGGGCTTCTGGACAGCCCAGTCCATGCGGCGGTCCAGGAAGGTACAGGCTTCTTCGTCGTAGCACAGGCCTTCTTTCATCAGGGTAACAGGGCAGATACAGCACAGAAGGAAGGAGTAGACGTAGTCGGACGCGTCTTCCATTTCCTCGTTGTCAGTCCCTCTGGCGGGAATATCATAGGTGCCGTGTACCAGCAGGATCAGATATTTGCTCTGGCAGCGGAAATTCTCCACCACTTTGTTAAAGAACAGAGTCAGAAGTTCATCGTTCTTCAGTTCAGACTGCTGCAGTCTGTAGAGCAGCTGCTGCCGTCCGCCTTCCGCCTCCTCCTCGAGGGGGAATTCCATGTTAAAGAGATTGCGGCCGGGCTTTCCGGACATTGCACCGCGAAGGATCTCACAGTATTTTTCCAAAGATTCCTTCTCCATGGCTGCAAGGGAATCGTGAAGTTCACAGATCACTTCGCCCTCCTCATTTACGTAACAGGCGCGGATCCTGTCGATGCAGCTGTCGGGTTTTATGAGTTTTCTTATCTCGCTGATCGCTTTTTTATCCATCGTGTACCTCGTAATTCTTAAATTTAGCCGCTTGCTGCGCGGTAACATTCAATATACTACAGAAATTTGGGTTTCGCTAGAGGCCGGATGATGGTATAATAAATATTCAGATTGAATTAAGCGCACAGGTGCGCACGAAAAGGGAGGAAATGACCATGGAAACTAATGGAAATCGCAATGACGCCAAGTGGGACGCTTTTGAGGAGATGATGGAGAACAAAGTCGTCTTCACGGTTCCGATCGATGAGAGCGTCAAGGCGGGCGTCGTGACTTCAGTGAAAGGTGTCAGGGCATTTATTCCCGCTTCCCAGCTCAGCACGAGCTATGTAGAGGATACCAATGAGTGGATCGGCAAGGAAGTCGACGTCGTGATCATCACTGCTGACAGAGAGAAACAGCGCCTTGTCCTGTCCGGCAGAGAGGCAGCCAAGATCAAGCGCAGCCAGGAGAAGAAGGCGCGCATCGACGCCCTCAAGGTCGGCACGGTCTGTGAAGGAAAGGTTGAGACGATCAAGCCTTACGGCGCGTTTGTCGATCTCGGAAACGGCATCAGCGGCCTGGTTCACATCTCTCAGATGAGCACGAAGAGAGTTGCTACCCCTGAGGAAGTCTGCAAGGAAGGCGATGTTGTCAAGGTCAAGATCACCAAGGTCAAGGACGGCAAGGTTAGCCTTAGCATGAAGGCTCTTGAAGAAGCACCCGCTCCGTCTGAGGACGACATTCCGGAGCTCTCCCAGGTAGTTTCTCACGAGAAGGCTACAACTAATCTGGGAGATCTGCTCAAGAACATCAAGCTTGACTGATCACGGTTTGATATACAATTTCCATAACTGTTTATAATAAGAGGGGAGAACGGGCGGTCGCAGTACCGCCCGTTCTGTTTTGCCCGGATCCAGGCCGGGAAGAGGATTTACGTGGAATTGGACGGAAGACTGAGCAGGACAAACTGGATAAGGACCGGTATCGCGCAGTTGACGCTTCGCCTCGCGGCATTCTTTGTGTGCACGGGAGTTTTCCTGGCAGCAGGCGCGGGAGCCCGGGCGGCAGAGGTCTCTGAGGAGGAGAAGCCAGGGGATTTCGTGACGATCCGCGTGGAGGCGCAGCTGGAGAAGACGGACCGGGAGGCGCTGCTTGACCGGATCAACGCAATCCGCAGGGAAGCCTGTGAGGAGGGCGTCAACAATCCTGTGAACGGGATCCCTCTTACCCCGGCGGATTATGTGCCGCTCCGGTGGTCAGGAGAACTTGAGAAGATCGCCGAACTCCGGGCGGTGGAGAGCACGATCATTCAGGATCACATAAGGCCTGACGGAACAGAGTGTTTCACGGCGGCTCCGGAGGGGATTTCCTACACAATGGAGACGCTGGCATGGGGGTTTGACAGTGCTGCGGACGCAGTGGAGGGGTGGTATTCCGAGAAATCTTCTTATGTGGAGACCGACGGAAAGCCCGCAGGCCACTATATGGCCCTGATCAACCCGGAGAACCGGTTTGTCGGGATCGCCGGACTGAGCGCGCAGTGGCAGAGAAATGCCTGCGCCGGCGCCTTTGGCGGGGAGTCTGCCGCAGCGCAGGAGAAAGCTGCAGCTGCCGGCGGGAACGGAACAGACGCGGAGATCCCGGAGAAAACGGGAAATGAGACTGTGTGGATGATCTCCCTCAGAAGAGATCTTCTGCCGACAGCGGTCGGAAGGGCTGTGGAGGTCACAGCCGGCCGGATCTTCCGGGCCGCTTCATTTTGAAGGGGCGGCCGGATGTTCAGGGCTGTCCGTATTATAACAGGAAGGAGATCGCATGCATGAGATGAGCTACGTGGTGCGCTTCGTGAGCCTTGCACTGGACAGGGCCAAGGAGAGCGGGGCGTCAGAGGTGCGGAGCCTCACAGTATCGGTGGGAGAGATGACGGATATCGTTCCGGAGTATCTCTACCGGTATTATCCCGAGGCTGTGAAGGGCACGATCATGGAGGGATCCGAACTGAAGGTAGAGGTGGTCCCGGTGAAGATCCGCTGCGCGGGATGCGGGGAGACTTACCATCCGGACAGGTCCAACGCCTATTCCTGTCCCTTCTGCGGAGGAAGCAAAGGGGAGATCTGCCAGGGGCGGGGAATGAGCCTGAAAGAGCTCGAGATCAGCTCCTGAACTGCAAAAAAATAATCAATTTTTGGAATTCAGAGTCCTCTGAATTTTTTTTGCCAAAAAAGCAAAAAAATACCAAGACATTTAGCGGAAAGAGGTCTATAATACCGTGTGGTTATATTGATATAAAATTAACTAGATTTACGAACCAGAAAGGGAAACACAAATGGGCATATCTGTGTTCTTGATCCTGTTCCCGCTGTGCTGCGCGCCGGTGATGTACTTCATCACTAACGACAGACTGCGGGCCTACGTAACTTACTGCGCGGCCGGCATCATCGCCGCGGCGACTGTGGCACTGACCGTGCTCTGGGCGCTGAACGGGGCTGTACCGGTCCTGCTGTATAAGGAAACAGAGCTGGCGGACCACGCGATCCTTATAGCAGAGCTGCTGCTCATGGTCCTGGTCACTTACCTGTGCTTCAAGCACAGGAAGTACTGGATCAGCGTCCTGTCGATCGTTCCGACTCTGCTGATCGCGAAGCAGGAGCTGACTGCGCCTTCCCCCATGACGCTGTGCCACATCTATATTGACCATTTCTCGATCCTGATGTGTCTGATCATAGGTGTCGTGGGCAGCCTGATCGTGGTGTACGCGGTGGGATATATGTACGGCTATCATCAGCACAGAAAGGACGTCAGGGACAACCGGAGATATTTCTTCATGCTCCTGTTTATCTTCCTGGGCGCCATGTTCGGCTTCGTTCTCTCGGAAAGCCTGATGTGGATCGACTTTTTCTGGGAGGTCACCAGTGTGTGCTCCTTCCTTCTGATTGGTTATACCAGGGAGGCGGAGGCGATCCGCAATTCCTTCAGAGCGCTGTGGATGAACCTGCTGGGCGGCGTGGCTCTGGCAGTGGGCATTGTCTATTTTGACAGCGCTGTGAACTGTGTTTCTCTGCACAAGCTGATCGAATATGCCCAGACGGGTGTGGTCCCCGCGGTCATCGGAGTGGCTCTGATCGCCCTCGCGGCCCTCACCAAGGCGGCGCAGCTTCCCTTCTCCACATGGCTGATGGGAGCGATGGTGGCGCCTACGCCTTCCTCCGCCCTGCTGCACTCCGCGACGATGGTCAAGGCCGGCATCTATATTCTGTTCCGCCTTGCGCCCGCCATGGGAGGCACCACCACCGGAAATGTGGTCGTCTTTGTCGGCGGCTTTACCTTCTTTATGGCGTCCATCATGGCCATCTCCCAGAGCGACGGCAAAAAAGTGCTGGCCTTCTCCACCATCTCCAACCTCGGGCTGATGACGGCCTGCGCGGGCGTCGGATCCCATGAGACGGTCTGGGCGGGCATTTTCCTCATGATGTTCCACGCGGTCTCCAAATCCCTGCTGTTCCAGGATGTGGGAGCCACCGAGAACGCGACGGGAAGCCGTGACATCGAGGATATGCACGGACTGCTGTACAGACTTCCCATGCTCGGATTTTATATGTTTATCGGTATCGCGGCGATGTTCCTGGCGCCTTTCGGAATGCTGATCTCCAAGTGGTCGGCCCTGAAGGCCGCTGTTGACAGGAGCAATATTCTGCTTGTCCTGTTTATCACCTACGGTTCCGCCACCACCAGCTTCTACTGGACCAAATGGATGGGCAAGATCATCAGCCGCAGCCACGAGACCGGCGAGAGGATGGAAGAGAAGATCACGGACAACAGCGAGAAGTTCTCCATGACGGTACACGCTGTCCTGATGATCGCGCTGTGTGTCTTTATGCCCTGGCTCTCCAACAACTTCGTCGATCCGCTCCTGGTGGAGATGTTCGGCAAGTTTACAAACGTTCTGCCGGGCGGCATCCTCGCGATGATGGTGCTGATCATGTGCATTGTATTCCTGATCCCGATCCTGGCCTATATGTACGCCAAGAACCACAGGACCAACTATAAGCTCAATTACATGAGCGGTATCAATACCGGAAACAATAATGCCTTCACCGATTCCTTCGGAGAAGAAAAGAAGCTGTGGCTTTCCAATTACTATTTTGACAGACTGATCCGGCCGGATCAGATGATGATCTTCAGCCAGCTCGTCGCTACAGCCGTTCTGGCGGTCATGGTCAGTTTCCTTCTGGGAGGTGCACTGGTATGAGTTATAAAGCAGCGATCATGGTTGTTCTATATATATTGTTCGCGCCTCTTGCCGGAGGTCTCCTTGAGGGCGCAGACCGCAAGATCAGCGCCAGGATGCAGGGCAGGATCGGACCGCCGCTCCTGCAGCCCTTTTACGATGTGAGAAAGCTCATGAACAAGCAGGTCATCGCGGTCAGCGTGCTGCAGACTTCGATGCTTCTGTGCTATCTGGTCCTGATGGTCTTCACCGGAGCGATCTTCTTTGCAGGAAACGATATCCTGATGTGCCTGTTCGTGCTCTCCACGGCGTCCACATTCATGTATTTTGCGGCAGTGGTGACCAGCTCTCCTTACAATACGATCGCTTCCTCGAGGGAACTGATCCAGATCATGACTTACGAACCCGCCGTGCTTCTGGCCGGCATCGGCTTTTATCTGGTCGCGGGAACCTTCAGCGTCGCGAAGATCGCAAACAGCGATATCGTCATGCTGACCAGGATGCCCGGCCTGTTTGCCTCTTTTGTCCTGATCCTTCTGATCAAGATGAGAAAATCGCCTTTCGACGTCAGCACGTCCCATCACGCGCACCAGGAACTGGTCATGGGCGTCAAAACAGAGATGGGCGCCCAGAATCTGGCCATCTTTACGATCACGGAGTGGTATGAGACATCGATCCTGATGGGGATCGTCGGCCTCTTTGTGGTGACCTCCAATCCCCTCAGCTATGTGGGCGCGATCCTTTTGTGTGCAGCGGTGTACTTTTTCCTGATCATCGCGGACAACGCCTGCGCGCGCGTCAAGTGGACGCAGATGCTGCAGATCACATGGCTGTTCACGCTTTTCGCGTCCGGCGTCAATCTTTTGATCCTGATGCTGATCAAATGATCCGCGTCCGGCACCGCAGATCGACAACAACTTGGAAGGAATAGGACGAAATACTATGGGTAAAGTCAAAAAATCACCTTGGGTGCTGCATTACGACGGAAGCAGCTGCAACGGATGCGATATAGAAGTACTTGCCTGCCTCACCCCGGTCTATGACGCGGAGCGGTTCGGCATCATCAATACGGGAGATCCGCTGCAGGCGGACATTTTCCTGATCACAGGCGGCATCAACACGCAGAATAAAGCGGTTGTGCAGCAGCTCTATGACCAGATGCCCCGCCCAAAGGTAGTTGTGGCGGTGGGCACCTGTGCCTGCACGGGCGGTATTTTCAAGGAGTGCTACAATATCCTGGGCGGAGCGGATACGACCATTCCGGTGGACATCTATGTGCCGGGCTGCGCGGCCAGACCCCAGGCGATCATCGACGGTCTCATTCAGGCCATCGAGCTCTTCCAGAAGAGGAGCAACAAGCATGACGCCATCGAACGCAGACATAAAGAAGAGGAAGGCAGGAAAGCGCATGATAAAGTGTCCGGAGAATGAACTGATCACAATTGAAAAAGGAGAGCTCCTCTCCAGATGCATGGAGATGAAGAAGAGCGGTCTGAGGCTTTCCCAGGCCTGCGCGGCCTTCTGCGACGGCAATTACGAGCTGAGCTATTCCTTTGCCGACGATGAGACTTATGAATACAAGACGCTGCGCCTTCCGGCGGGACTGGACGAGGAGATCCCCAGTATCACGGACATCATTCCCACCGCGGTCTTTTATGAGAACGAGATGGCGGAGATGTACGGCGTAAAGATTCAGATGATCAGTCTCGATTATCACAATAAGCTCTACCGCATTGAGGAGGAGGCGCCGCTTCTTCCCAAGGATGCGAAGAGCACGGCACAGTGAGCGCGGTCTGAGACAAGGAGGTAATTCAAACTATGGGTAACATCAGTGTAGTTCCTTTTGGTCCGCAGCATCCGGTGCTCCCGGAGCCGATCCACCTGGATCTGGTCCTTGAGGATGAAAAAGTGATCGAGGCTGTCCCTTCCATCGGATTTGTCCACAGGGGACTGGAGAGCCTTATTGTAAAGAAAGATTATAACGAGATGGTCTATGTGGCCGAGAGGACCTGCGGCATCTGCAGCTTCGGCCACGGAATGGGTTATGTGGAAGCGGTGGAGAAGATCATGGGCGTTCAGATCCCGG
>Ga0256407_10008046_pt1 | contig 15624 bp, 10 predicted proteins | sample RumenRJG_04DNA_FD_193489 | JGI IMG/M metagenome (GOLD analysis project Ga0256407, IMG submission 193489) | Bovine rumen microbial communities from Lethbridge, Alberta, Canada - RJG_04 | ecosystem: Host-associated > Mammals > Digestive system > Stomach > Rumen | place: Canada: Alberta...
AATGGTTTGTTTGCCAGGATCATTGGCAAAATTAGTGCACTTACCATTCTGCAATACGTAAACTTCATTAACGACAAGCCCATTGGCAGAATTAAGTATGCACTAAATTAATTCCGCCAACAGGTTTAACTAAGAAAAATTAAAGGAAAATATACAAAAATCTTGAAAATTGAAATAAAGGAATTTTCGCAAGAGAAATGTTAAAAATAGAACAGAAATCACGGAATCAAAATTTCAATTGAATAAGTTCAGTGTTTTTTATTATGCAAAATAATACTAATCATAATAAATTTTCTGATAAAAATTGCAACTTTTCCCAAAAAAATAAATAATTTTGTGCCTTAGAAAAAAACAAACAGTCAAGATAATTTTAGAAAAAAATGGCAAAAGTCAGAGGGGCAGTTGTCATTGACAAAGAAAAATGCAAAGGTTGTGGACTTTGTGTCGAGACCTGCAAATTTCAAGTCTTGCAACTTTCCCAACAAGTTAATTTAAAGGGTTATAATCCCGCTTTTATGGTTAATCCGCAAAATTGCACGGGTTGTACTAATTGCGCCGTTATATGTCCTGATGCAGTTATCACAGTTTATCGAGCAAAAGAGAATGAGTGAATTAAGATTAATGAAAGGCAATGAAGCCTTGGCAGAGGCCGCTATTAGGGCAGGAGTTGATGCTTATTACGGTTATCCTATCACACCTCAATCAGAGGTTATGGAATATTTAATGGCGGCCAATCCCGAAAAAACAACGGGTATGGTGGTGCTTCAAGCAGAAAGCGAAGTTTCTTCCATCAATATGGTTTACGGTGCGGCTGGTGCGGGCAAAATGGCGATGACTTCATCCTCAAGTCCGGGCGTATCGTTGATGCAAGAAGGTATTTCGTATATTGCAGGTGCGGAATTACCGTGCGTGGTTGTTAATGTTGTAAGAGGCGGCCCCGGATTAGGAACGATTCAGCCTTCACAGGCGGATTATTTTCAGACCGTTAAAGGCGGTGGACACGGTGATTACAAGCTTATAACGTTAGCTCCGGCTTCGGTTCAGGAAATGTCTGATTTTATGCGTCTTGCGTTTGAATTAGCATTTAAATACAGAAATCCCGCAATGATATTGTCAGACGGAGCAATTGGTCAGATGATGGAAAAAGTGGAATTGTTTGACCCTATACCGCGCCGCACTGACGAGGAGGTTGCTCAACAATGTCCTTGGGCTACAACGGGCAGAAAACGCGGAACACAAAAACGTGTTATCACCTCGCTCAGACTTGTTGCATCTGTTCAAGAAGAGTTTAATATAAAACTTCAGAAAAAATACAAACAAATTCAAGAAAACGAGGTACGTTGCGAAATGATAGGTTGCGAGGACGCACAATTTGTTATCGTGGCTTATGGTTCGAGTGCGAGAACGAGTATGAAAGCTGTTGAACTCGCAAGAAAAAGCGGTTTGAGAGCGGGACTTTTAAGACCTCAGACGCTTTGGCCTTTTCCGACGAAAGAACTTCGCTCGTTAGCCGAAAGAGGCGTTCAAGGTTTCTTATCGGTTGAGATGAGTGCTGGTCAAATGGTTGAAGATGTCAGACTTGCTGTTAACGGACGCTCAAGAGTGGAACATTTTGGAAGAATGGGCGGTGTTATAGCCTCGCCTTTGGATATTTTTGAAGCGTTGAAACAATTCGCTGCTGGCGAGAAAAAACTTTTTTAAGAAAATCATGGAGTTAGAAGATATTATAAAAGAGGAAAATATAGTTTTCAAAAAGACTAAACTTCTGAACGATAAGCCTCTGTCATATTGTCCGGGTTGCGGACACGGTACTGTTCACAGAATCTTGATGGAGACGATTGAAGAACTCGGCATCGACGAACAAACTATCGGTATTGCGCCCGTAGGTTGTGCCGTTATGGCATACGAGTTCATGGAAATTGATATGCAGGAGGCTGCACATGGACGCGCTCCGGCGTTAGCAACGGGTATAAAAAGGGTTTATCCTAACAAATACGTTTTCACTTATCAAGGCGACGGTGATTTGGCTGCAATCGGTACAGCCGAGACGATGCACTGTTGCAACCGTGGTGAAAATATTTTGATAATTTTTATCAACAACGGTATTTACGGTATGACCGGTGGTCAAATGGCTCCGACAACCTTGGAAGGTGCAAAAACTTCTACATCGCCTTACGGTAGGGACGTTTCAACGATGGGTTATCCGATAAGAATAACGGAATTGATAGCGCAACTTCCTGCTGTCAGATACGTTACAAGACAGTCAGTACACACTCCGGCTGCCGTTAGAAAAGCAAAAGCCGCTATTAAAAAAGCTTTTGAATATCAGGCGGAAGGTAAACAAGGAACTTGTTTTATTGAGTTTTTGTCCAACTGCAATTCGGGTTGGAAAATGTCTGCTGTTCAAGCGAACAAATGGATGGAAGAAAACACTTTCAAATATTATGTTCCGGGCGATATAAAAGATAATTTCAAACTTTTAAAAAATCCTGTCGTAGAATTATGAACGGAGAATTTATGAATGAAGAGATAATAATAGCCGGATTTGGCGGACAAGGTGTTTTGTCGATGGGCAAAATACTTGCGTATTCGGGTTTAATGCAGGGTTTGGAGGTGAGTTGGATGCCTTCATACGGTCCTGAAATGCGCGGCGGAACGGCTAATGTTACCGTTATTTTGAGTACAGAAAGAATCAGCTCGCCGATTTTAACGGCTTTTGATACGGCTATAATTCTTAATCAGCAGTCGTTGGACAAATTTGAAAATACCGTTAAACCTGGTGGACTTTTGATTTACGATCCTAACGGTATTTCAAGACCGCCGGAGAGAACGGATTTGAGAATTTATTCGGTAGAGGCTTCAAAAACGGCTAACGAAAAAAATATGCACAAGATTTTCAACATGATAGTTTTGGGCGGTTATTTGAAAGTTAAACCCGTAGTTTCTTTGGATTTCATCGAAGCCGGCTTGAAAAAATCATTACCGGAAAGACATCACAAGCTTATTCCTGCAAATTTAGAAGGAGTAAAATTAGGCGGTGAAATAATTAACCGTGTAAACTAAAGAGAAAAAAATCAGTTTTTTGTTAAAAATTATCTTTGTTTGAATCTTTATTAGGGTTCTAACGAAGATAATTTTTTTTATTTACCATTGTTTGCGGGTTGGTATTTCAGTTTGATGAAAAACGTAGTGCCTAAGCCCGGTTTTGATTCGAGCCAAATCTCTCCGCCCATCAAGTCCACAAAACCTTTACTGATTGTTAAACCTACGCCTACACCGCTGTATTTACGTTCGAGGACGTTTTCGTCTTGCATAAAGGAGGTAAAAATTATGCTGTGCATTTCTTTTCTGATACCGATTCCTGTATCAGAAATTGTGAATAATAAATTGCCGTTACTCATCGAATAACCGAGTTTTACGCCGCCGGTTTCTGTGAATTTTATACCGTTTGAAACTATTGAACGCAAAATTCTTTCTAATTTCGGTTTGTCGCCGATGATATTTGCCGCCTTGTCGTCAAGGCCTTTTTCTACCATGAGATAGATATTTTTGATTGTAGCCTCGCCGATTAATTCCGAGTAGACTTTATCTATCAAATGATTGAGATTAAGCGGCATCGGATTCAGTTTAGTCTGTTTTGTCTGAAGTTTTGCAACATCTTTTATGTCATTGACAACAGATAGTAACTGATTGCAACCCAAATTTATCATTTCCATAAATTTGGCGTTTTTTTCGTCGAAATCGTAATGAGAAAGCAGTTTGCTAAAACCCATAATCGAATTTAGCGGCGTGCGTATTTCATGCGAAATATTGCCTAAAAACAATGATTTCAAACGTTCGCTTTCTTCGGCTTTTTCTTTTGCCTCTTTTAGATCTCTTTTGTAATTTCTCTCTTTGATTTCCGAAAGCATAAACGGCGAGATGTACGTTGCAAGCGATTTTATGTAATTCATCTCTTTTTCCGAATACCCCGTCGGACAATCAGAAGTACAGATAATGCCTATTACATTATTTTCCTCGCTTATAATGGGAGTTGCCAAAACGACTTTGTGTCCTAAAATGTTAGTATCGATTTCCTGCTCTAATGAGTATTGTGCCTTAAACGAGGTGTAATCAGGCGATACCATAACTCTTTCAAAGCCGTGTTCGTCAGTTATAGTTGGGAGCGTTTCGTCTTTACGGGCAAGACAAACAATATCCCCTTTGCGTGAAAAATATCCGATATAACCCGTCGGACTTCCTGTATTTTTTAGGACTAATTCAAGCACGGCATTATAAAGGCTGACATTGTGTCCTAAAGCAAATGCTTTAGAAATTTCATTTTTGACGATAAGGTCGTTTCTTATCATCATTTCAGTTTTCAAATCGTTGAAAACCGCAACACAATAGCCTCTGTACGGTATTGATGTACAAACCTGATATGTGGTTTGCGTTAAACTGTTGTAATAATTATTGTCGTTTGAAGTGCCGATTCTTGCCGGTCTTGCAAGAATTTTTATAAGCGTGTCTTTGTTTGGCAACCAAGTCTGACTGATGTTTTTGCCAACAATAGAACTTTTCTTGACCTCAAAAACCGATTCAAAAATAGGATTGATGTCAAGTATCTGAAAATCAACAATTCTGTGCTTGTTGCCCATTATAGCTTTTGCGTACATAAAGGCAGAAGACATATTGTCGAACAAGAGTTTAAAACCGCGTTCACCGATATTTTCCAACTTCAGAGTAGTTCTTTTGACAACGAAGAGCAATTCGTTCTTGAAAAGCGAAACTCTCAAGTGATAAGTATCTTTGTTTTCGGAAGTAAAATCGTATTCTAAATATGGGTTTTCAACAGAGAGATTTTGGATTTTTTCGATTTTTGAGTCTTCGACATCAAAAGGAAGGACTTTGAAAACACTATCGCCTATTATAGTTTGTTGATAACGAAAAAACTGTTTTGCAGTTTGATTAGCACATTTTACCGCAAAATTTTGTTTGTCGCACAACAAAACAGAATCCTCATGGGTATCAATCAAGTAGTTGAGAATATGATTCCCGTTTCTGCAAGTGATACCCGTGAGGTCTGTAAAAAAATTATCCTTATTTTCGATGTCCATTGCTGAGTAATTAAGACACCCCAAAGATAGAATATTTTTTTGAAAAAACAAATATTTCTGTTATTATTTTTTCAAAAAATGAAATTTTCTATCTGTTATTTTTTAGGCGGCAATATCTCTCCGTCATCAGAAATTTGCGGCAAATTGTCGTAAATATCTTCTTTCGTTAAATTCTGAATTACTTGAATTACACGTTTTTGCGAATCAATATGCGGGCCTTTGTTAGGCGGTTTGATTTGGTAAGTCGGGATAATTTTGGCTGAAATAAAATTACCCGTTTCCTTATCTATTTTAACACGGAAAATAGGAGCAAGACCGTTAACACCTTTGATGTTGATGTTGCTGTATGTTGCAAAATTTCCCATGCTGTAAGCGATAAATTTACCTTTATAAATCTCCACAGCCCTTGTAACGTGAGGTCCGTGTCCCAAAACTATGTCGGCACCTGCATCAATAACCTCGTGAGCAAAAGCATAAACGTTGCCTCGGTTTTGACCTAAAAATGTTTCGTATTTTCTCGGTACGTGCTGATAATTAGCACCTTCAGCTCCTCCGTGAAACGATACGATAACGATTTGACAGGTGTCTTCCCTTAGTTTTTTAACCAAAGCGCAGGCGTTGGCATGGTCTGTTATCTGAACGGTTCCTTTGTTTGGAGCAAAAGCACAAAATCCGTATTTTATGCCGTTTACAACAAACTCTGCAACAGGTTTTTCCGTAAAACCCGCCCAGTTTATTTCAAGACTATCCAAGAGGTGTTTCGCATTGGTTTTGCCTAATTCACCGAAATCGCCGCTGTGATTGTTTGCAACGCTGACAAGATTAAAACCTGCATCTTTGAAACATTTAGCGTATTTTTTCGGCATACCGAAAGTAAAACACGTTTTTGGGTCGTTACAGTTTTTTGCTCCGGTTTTGGTGTCGGTAAAAGTACCTTCTACGTTACAAAAAACAATGTCCGAATTCTCAAAATACGGTTTTACTTCGTCTAACAAATGACTTGCATCGTTGTTTGGCGGACAATACGACATATCCGGCACAATACTGCCCAACATTATATCACCGACAGCTGTAATTGTCAGTGTATCAACTTTTTGGGTTGCATCTTGGGCGTATGTGCCGCCGCAAAACATTGCTGCTGAAAAAACAGTAAATAAAAGTTTTTTCATAAAAGTTTTATTGTTCACTTTTATTTTTTCTTTTGTTTATCCGTAATAGCGTCGATGACAGCTACTGCAACGATATTTACGATGTCGTTTACCGAAGATTCAAAATCGATGAAGTGAATCGGTTTGTTAAGACCCATTTGGATAGGACCGATGAGTTCAACGTTTTTGTTCATGGCTGCTAACATCTTATAACTTGTGTTTGCACTACCTAAGTTCGGGAAAATGAGCGTATTAACAACTTTTCCTTTGAGACGGTTGAACGGGAATGTTTTGTCGCGGAGTTCGTCGTCAATTGCAAAATTAACCTGCATTTCACCGTCGATGTCGAGTTCAGGCATTTGTTCGTGAACGATTTCAACGGCTTGATGAACGGTTGCCGGAGTTCCGACCTCGTCAGCACCGAAGTTAGAATACGAAAGCATTGCGATAACCGGCTCGTTGTTGAAGAATTTTACAGTGTGAGCCGCAAGTTTTGCTGTATCAACCAAAGTGTCTACGTCAGGGTGGCGGTTAATCAAAGTGTCAGCTAAGAAGAAAGTACCTTTTTCGGAGTTAAGAATGTGCATTGTTCCGAAATGTGTGAAACCTTCTTTTATACCGATAACATCTTTTGCAACCTGAATCGTATCTCTGTAACGGGTGTAAACGCCGGTAATGAAAGCGTCAGCCTCGCCGGTTTCTACCATCATCATACCGAAATAGTTGCGGTCAAACATTTTATCATTGGCCTCTTGGAATGTCATACCGTTGCGCTGACGTTTTTCTGCAAGGATTTTTGCGAATTTTTCACGACGGTCTGCTTCACGGTCTGCACGAAGGTTGATAATTTCGATACCGTCAAGATTGAGTTCGAGTTCGGCAGCGATTTTTGTAATTTTTTCGGTGTTACCGAGCAAAATCGGGAAACAAATACCTTCGTTTTTAGCTTCAACGGCAGCTTTCAACATATTGGGGTGAATACCCTCTGCGAAAACCACTTTTTGTGGATTTTGTTTTGCGATATTGAAAAGTTGAGCCGAAAGTTTTGATTCATAGCCCATTAACTCTTTTAAGTGCTGACGGTAAGCGTCCCAATCCTCGATTTTCTTTCTTGCAACTCCTGATTCTATTGCAGCCTTTGCAACAGCTGAAGAAACCTCAGTGATAAGTCTTGGGTCTACGGGTTTGGGAATAAAATATGACGGACCGAATGTCAAATTATTAACATTATAAACTTTGTTAACAACATCGGGAACTCTTTGTTTTGCGAGGTTTGCGATAGCGTAAACGGCAGCGAGTTTCATTTCTTCGTTGATAGCCGTTGCTGCAACGTCCAATGCGCCGCGGAAAATGTACGGGAAACCGATAACGTTGTTGATTTGGTTAGGATAATCGCTTCTGCCCGTAGACATCAAAACATCGGGTCTTGAAGCCATAGCCTCTTCGTATGTGATTTCAGGAACGGGGTTTGCAAGGGCGAAAACGATAGGTTTTTCTGCCATTGAACGTACCATATCCTGTGTTAAAATGTTGCCTTTTGAAAGTCCCAAAAATACATCAGAGCCTTTGATTGCCTCTTCCAAAGTGTGAACATCACGTCTTGAGGTTGCAAAGAATTTCTTTTCGGGTGTAAGATTTGGACGGTCATCTGTGATAACGCCTTTTGAATCGAGCATTACGATGTTTTCAACTTTTGCGCCTAATGCAACGTAAAGTTTTGTACAAGAAATAGCCGCAGCACCTGCACCGTTTACAACGATTTTTACGTCTTCGATTTTTTTGCCGGCAACCTCCAAAGCGTTGATAAGACCAGCTGAAGAAATAATTGCTGTTCCGTGTTGATCGTCGTGCATAACGGGAATGTCAAGTTCTTCTTTCAATCGGCGTTCTATTTCAAAACATTCGGGAGCTTTGATGTCTTCGAGGTTGATACCACCGAAAGTAGGAGCAATAGCTTTAACAGCTTGAATAAATTTATCGGGATCTTTTTCATTGACTTCAATATCGAAAACGTCAATACCGCCATAGATTTTGAAAAGCAAACCTTTACCTTCCATAACGGGTTTTCCGCTGACAGCACCTATATCACCCAAACCAAGGACAGCCGTACCGTTTGAAATAACGGCAACAAGGTTTCCTTTGTCGGTATATTTATACGCATCGTCGGGGTTTTTCTGAATTTCAAGACACGGCTCTGCCACACCGGGTGAATAAGCGAGTGAAAGGTCGGTTTGAGTTCTGTACGGTTTGGTGGGAACGACTTCAATCTTTCCCGGACGGCCTTCTGCATGGTATTTCAATGCGGCCTCTTTAGTTATCTTTGCCATTTTATAATTTTATTTTTAAACTAATTTTCGGCAAATATATTTATTTCTTTGCAAATTTTACTAATTTTGTATGTAATTTTTATGTAAAAATATTTGTATAATTGTATATTTATACAGTTAGCGGTTCAAAAAAAGTATAATTTTGCAAAAGAAGGAATCTGTATGAAAAAAATATCTTTAATTTTTGCGTTTTTCTTGCAAGTTATTAATTGTTGTTCTCAAAAAATATCTCCGGATTATGATTACCGCAATATCGGCAGTGCTAAAAAATTAAGCGGAAAAACATACGTTTTAGTGCTTTTTGTTTCTTATAAATATGCTCAAGATTGGACGAAGGAGGAGATGGACGAAATTTATCAAAAAATTTTTAATGCTTTTTCGTGGTTGAAAAAATCCGCTAAAAAATATAATTCTGAAGTTGATTTTTCGCTTTTTGTTTTGGGCGATAATGAAAAAATAAAAATGGATTATATTCCGCAAGGTCCGTTTGAGGGTGCGTATTCTACCGAAATGTTAAAACTTGCGATGTACGAGGCGGATTATGACAAAAAATTTGATTTTGAGGAATATGCACATCAGACAATCGGGAGTGATAATTGCGTCGTTTATGTTTGTTGCAATACTTACGGACGCAGTTTTGCGCTGCCGGTGAGCCTGAATTTTTTTGATTATTATAAAAAAAACGGAAGCAACCGCGACCTTTTGGAAGGATGCGTGCTTTACAAAGGTTTTGACACTTTGAGGCCTTTGTATTCTTCAGTGATAGCTCACGAAACGTTGCATCTTTTTGGGGCTGCCGATTTGTATGACGTTTACGGCGGAGATGATTCCGTATTGGACAAAAAAATGCAACGTTATTTTCCTACTTCCATAATGCGGCGCACTCCTTATGATATTGAAGATGCCGAGGTTGATAAATTAACAGCCTTTCTTGTCGGAATTTCAAGTAGTTATGAAAGCCGTTTTGACGAATTTTTAAACCAGTGATTTATTATACCAAAAAGCCGTATTTTCCCATTATGAGTTTGAATTTCATGATGTTTATCGGTTTGGCAATAAAATTTGTACAACCGGCTTTCAAGGCGTTTTCTCTGTCGCTTTGATACGCATTAGCAGTTACGGCGATTATCGGAATCGTTATGCCTTTTTCCCTTAACATTTTGGTTGCCCAAAGTCCGTCGTATTCGGGCATGGTAATATCCATTAAAATTATTGCGTAATCTTGTGTTAAAGCTTTGTCTACTGTCTCTTTTCCGTTGTAAGCGCGGTCTATGATGTAATTATCTTTGAGATAAGTTTTTAATAATGAGAAATTTCCGTCTTCGTCCTCGGCTATCAAAACTTTTTTGTTGATAGGAGTTGTTATAACAACTTCTCCTTGCGGGGATTCGTAATCGGTCGGAGCTTTTTCAAAGATTTTGACCTCGCACGGAAACCATGCCCAAAATTTTGAACCGTGTCCTTCCTCGGATTTAAAACCGACGTAACCGCCTGCACTTTCGATAATTGATTTGCTTATTGCAAGACCTAAACCCGAACCTTGAATGTGCGGATCTATTTTTTCAAAACGGCAGAAAACTTTGTCCCTATGTTCAACCGAAATACCCGAACCCGTATCCTCAACGCTGAAATAAATACCGTTTTCTTGGTATTTGTAATCCATTTTAACATAACCGTTTTCTGTATTTTTCAATGCGTTTGAAACATAATTTCCCATTACTTGTTTTAATCTGTCAATATCGCCGTTGATAATACAATGCGGATAAGGATTACTGCATAAAAATTCCGTATTAGGATTTTTTCTGTCTTGATACGTTTCGTAAATATGACGGAACAATTTGGCAAAGTCAAAACTGCTGTATGTTAAATCCACATAACCAGCAGCTATTTTGGAGGTGTCCAAAATATTATCCAAAAGTTCCAAAAGCATATTATTGTTTTGCCTTATAATATCGTAATACGATTTCATTTTTTCCGATTTGTTTTCTTTTGCCATGAGTTCGGAAAAACCGCAAATCGCATTCAAAGGTGTGCGTATTTCGTGATTGATGTTGTTTAAGAATGCGGATTTCAATTTGTCGGAGCGTTCCGCATTGTTTTTAGCTTCTTTGAGTTGTTTTATTGTGGAGCGCAATTCAGAATCGTTGATGGCACTGCTGATAATGTATTTTCTGCCTTGCATATCCGTAAAAAGTGTTTTGGTGATGTGCAGGGAATATTTTACGTCGTTGAGCGTAAATTCTGTGTCAAAGGATACAGGTTCGCCGTCTTTGAGGACTTTGTTGTCCATTACGTAACACTCGTTTGATATTTTGTTGTCTCCGAAAATTTCAAAATCGTTATGGCGTTTTAGAGTGTTTTGGTTCATTTCGGTAATTTCACAGAAATTGTTGCTTGCCATAATGTAGCGGAAATCGTCTTCGGGGTCTTTAACGGTCAGCATACACGGAACGGAATTCATAATGGTTTTTAAGAAACGGTCGGTATCTTGAGCCGAATTTATAAGTTTGTCCCATTTCGGATTGGAACTAACCACACCTTTATATACAAGAACTTTTCCGCCTGAAATTTCTTTCGGTGTGATAAAAAACTGACGGTCTGTCCATTCTCCATTTATACAAAGATTGTAACTCTCTGATGTAGTGATTATTGCTCCATTTTTCATGCTTGAGATAATCTCTTTGTTAATATCCAAATCCTCAGGTTTTATATTCTTTAAATATTCCTCAAACGGTATTTTTTCTTTTCTGCCTGAGATTATGAGTTCGTCTTTTTTAACGTCGTAGATGAAACTTGTTATAAAACTTTTATCGGGATTGCTTTCTGTTTTTTGGGATTTGATATTGTTGAGAATGGTTCTGTACGTGATTTTGTTGCAAAGGCCTTCTATTGCTACGACTTTTCCGTTTTCAAAAACGCTTCTTACCTCGGTGTTCCAATACGAATAGCCGCCTTCAACGCTTTCGTCAATGGCTCTTAAAACGAATATCGTATTTTCGGTTTTTCCTTCAATATGCTTTTGAAGGGCATCTTTTAGCATTACGATGTCTTGAGGCACAAAAAACGAATAAAAATCCTCCAATGAGCCGTAAGCACTCAATCCCGCCTCGTTTAAATATTCCATACAAGAATTTTCGATGTGATAACACCATATTTTCAGAAGGTCGAGTGCATTGATTTTGCTGAAAAGCTCTTGTGTCTTTTTTTGATACTGCAACAGATGTTCTTGCGGTGTCATGTCAATTACCGTGATAAAAATATACGGTTCGGTATCGGGCGAAATTTTTTGTTTTGAGAAAAAAACATTGAAATATTTTGTGTCGGAATTAATAGATTGATACCATTGTCTGACATCTTCGTTTTTGAAATCTATTTTAAGGTTTACGCTTCCAGAGTCGGATTCCCGGATTTTGTTGATTAAATTAGTGCTGTTTGCGGGTGAGTTCCAAAGCTGGTGGTTGTCGTCCTTAATATAATTTTCGTCCGTGATGCCAAACAAATTTATGAGTTTTTGGTTCGTAAAAATTCTTTTGCCTTCACTGTTGAAAACCGAGATTGCAAATTCAACGCTGTTGATGTAACTTGATAAAAAATCCATGAGATTGTCAATGCAATAATTTTTCGGGGCAGTGCACTCGGGTTTTGGAGATTGACTTTGATGAGTAATCTTTTCTTGATTGTTGCCATTTTTAATTTCTGTATGGCGTCTGTCTTTCAAAATTATTGCAGCAAGTATTGCTAATGCTGCATTTGTTATGACAAGAGTAAGTAATAATGCCGTATTCATAATTGGTTATCGTTTTTTTTTAGGTTTTTCTTTATTATTTTTGGGGCAAGGTAATAATAATATTTTATTTAAAAAAATTAATTTCTCTTTTTTATTAAAATAAAATTGTGGTACGCTGTTTGCTTTTTAGGGTATAGGAAAACAGTAAATTTTAATAACTCTATGGTCTTGATTAACTAAAAAAATGAAAATTAAATTTGTCGTTATCGGTAAAACCGTGGAGAAATATTTGATTGATGCGTGTAACGAATACGAAAAAAGGATAAAAAAATACGTCCGTTTTGAGTATATCGTGCTAAAAGACTTGAAAAATATTTCTGCTCTTACTTTTGACCAAGTCAAAGAGCAGGAGGCAAAACTTTTGGAGCCGTATATGAATGAAAATTCGTTCAAAATTATTTTGGACGAACACGGTCAGGAGTATACATCAAAAGATTTTTCAGATTTTTTGGAAAAAAAGATTGCCAATTTGTCAAAAGATATTACCTTTGTGGTCGGTGGGCCTTATGGTTTTGCCCCGAAAGTTGTCTTGAAAGCAGACGGCAAAATATCGCTCTCAAAAATGACTTTCTCGCACCAGATGGTAAGATTAATCTTTTTGGAGCAGTTGTACCGTGCATTTACGATTATGCACAATGAGCCGTATCATCACGAGTAAAAAAAGAAGTGAAAAAAATGAATTTGGGAATTATTTTATTAAAAAGGAAAAAACTACTCAAGGAAAAAAACTAATTTAAAGGACAACTAACGGATTTTAAGAACCTTTTTTAACAAGGGAAAACAAGTGAAAGAAAAGTTAATAAAATTTCAGTTTCTTATATATGCGGTTATACTTTTTATAACTGCCTCTGTATTAGAATCATATCTGAGCGGTCTAAACTCGGGCGGCATCAATGTCGATAGAGTGGAGTCCGTGCTGCACCGTAAGGAGGCGGGGTTGGACAGTGCAATCAATTTCATCAAAAACGAAATTGAGAGTGGTGAAAATCTCGTTAAGGAAAATTCCGTATGGGTTAGTTCGCGGGATTTAACCTACTTGAGGCGGCAAGGTCTTACCGTACTTGTTTACGAAAACGATACGTTAAGATTCTGGACAGACAATACCGCACCTGCTGACCGATTGTATTCGCAATCGGCTCTCAATAATCGTATCGCTAATCTTAACAATGCGTGGTACGAAATCCGTATGCTTAATAGCGGAAATCTTCGTTATGTTGGTCTTATTTTTATCAAAAACAAATATAATATCAACAACAAATATCTCAAAAATGATTTTATACCGGAATTGAATCTGCCCTCTTCGGTACAGGTTTCGATGATTCCGCTAAGTTATAGTTTTGATATTAAGGACAAAGAAGATAAGTATATTTTCTCGTTGGTTCCAACCAATAGTTATGATATTGATTCTAATAGAGTTAATATTGCGGGAATATTGTTTTTCATGGCGTTGCTCTCTCTTTTGGTTTATGTTTATTCCGTAGTTGAGAGTCTTACCAAGAAAGAGGGTAATTCGCTGAAAATCATTGCTATAATTTCAGGCGTTGTGATAACGGCGTTTATAATGTTGATTTTCAGATTTCCGTTTAATGTTTATTCTTTGGACTTTTTTGACCCCGTTTATTTTTCCGGACCGGGTATTTTCAGAACAATTGGTGATTTTATTCTGAACGTTAGTTTTATGTTTGCTGTTGTGGTTTATATCTTTAAACTTGCTGAATACAAACGAATTAACGAGAAAATAAACGAAATGCCCGATTCCAAATTTTTAACGGTTTGGTTTATAGTTTTGGGTGCTGTTTTTTTGGTTTTTGGCTACTTGTATCATGCGGCAAAACTTCTTGTTAAGGAGAGTAAAATTTCTTTTCAGCTGACAAATGTTATTTCGCTTGATATTTTCAGTTATTCTGGTATTTTGATAATGATAATCCTTGTCGGCATTATGATTTATGTTTTGATGCAGCTGACGGGTTATTTCAGATATTCGATTATCAAGGATTTCAACAAAACGCTGATTATTTTTGCTTTAGTTACTATTCTGCTTTTTATTATAACGGTTTTAATAGCGGATTATAAAATAGCTTTTGTCTTTTTGTTTTTTATGCTTTTGACAGGCTCAGCCATGCTTACGCATTATCACAAAGCAGAAAAAAGTGTTTACCGTTATATTTTTATGGTGTTTTTGAGTGCGGTTTTCTCTTGTTTTTTAATAACGGTTACAACCGAAGAAAAACTCACAGAGGATAGTAAAAAATTTGTTACATATCCTTCCGACGAACACGATCAAATTGCGGAATTGCTGTTGAATGATATTTCCGAAAAACTTCCGAATGACGGCATGATTTCGGACTTTTTGCGCAAGACAGACCGTCAAGTTGGCGAAATAAAACTTCGTGATTATATTCAGCGTCAGTATTTTAACGGATATTGGAGCAAATATAATTTGAGTATCGACATTTTGGAATTTGCTCAAGGTGAGTTGTTTTCAAACTCTGACAGCGAATTTGCAAAAACCGTTAACGAATTGGCTACGGAGGTCAATGGAACGGGTTTTTATTTCGTTGATAAACCCGATGGTACGATAAGTTATCTTGCGCCTTTGAGGTTTTCGGTTCAGGACAAAATTTGTTATGTCTGCATTTCGCTTGATTTGAAACCCGTACCGCAAGAACTCGGTTATCCCGAGTTGTTGATGGATAAAAACGTTAAGCCTTCAGTTATAAGCGGTTATGATTACGCAAAATATTGTAAAGGCAGAAAAGTTTCTCAAAACGGAGAGTTTTCTTACGACTTTTCCGATGAGGTTTTTATCGGGGCTTTTGACCAAGACACCGATACGATAGCCGTTACAAGACTTGCGGATTATGTTCATACAGTTTACCGTAACGGTGAAAATACGGTTGTGATTTCACGAAAATCTGTTTCGCTTTTGGAAATCGTAACGTGTTTTGCATATTTGTTTATAATTTACATTTTTGTAATGCTTTTGGTCGTTATTATACGACTGATTGTAATGCACAACACCGATTATCGTTATCAGATAAAAACGAGATTGATTTTTTCAGTAACCTTTATTTTAATGCTTTCGTTTGTGTTGATTTGTGTTGGTTCTATATATCTGAATATCAGAACTTTCAGAGAAAATAATGCTCAAAGCATCGACGAAAAAGTTAAAAGCGTTTACATGGAATTGGAGCATACGTGTTCTGATACGACAAAATTTCATTCGGTTTGGAATCCTAACGAAAATTCAGCGATGGACGAATATT